>Ga0180732_1000086_pt1 | contig 97879 bp, 91 predicted proteins | sample KR11_01MetaG_FD_148674 | JGI IMG/M metagenome (GOLD analysis project Ga0180732, IMG submission 148674) | Groundwater microbial communities from the Olkiluoto Island deep subsurface site, Finland - KR11_0.1 MetaG | ecosystem: Environmental > Aquatic > Deep subsurface > Groundwater | place... | reverse complement strand
GCAAGTGGAGCCCGAGCGGCGCCCTTAATGTCACCAAGGTTCGACTGGCTTATTACTACAACGGCTTTGACGCATAGAAATGTAATCGGGAGGGCTTTTCCTCAGGTCTCCTATTGACAACGCTACCGATAATTTTCCCATGGTTGCAGGTAAGCTTGATTTCTTCTTGCAGATAGGCCCGCTCCGCTTCCAGTTGCCGTTGCAGCTTTTCTATTTCGGCCAAGTCGGTTTCAGCGGCCTGTTTTCTTGTTTCCGCCTCTATCCTGGCCTGGACAAGTTCGAAGGTGCGCGCCTGAACAAGCTCCTCAAGATCTTTTTTCTGCTCTTCCCGCTCCGTCACATCCTCAATGGCCAGAAGGATCAGAGGGGTCTGGCTCGGTATTGTGTGAATCTTCCTGGCGTTTACATGCAGTATCTTGCGACCGAGGGTCTCAAAGGTATGTTCCACTTCAAAGTCATTGCATTCGGCATGTTCAGGAAGGATCTCTTCAAGCAATCTTCGAAGCTCTGGAATGTTCCATTGGTGGTGCCCAAGATCATAAATCAACATCCCCTCTGTCTCATCCGGCTTGATTGCAAAGGCCTGGTAAAAGGCCTGATTGGCCTTTACCACCTTCAATTCGGCATCAAGCACCACCAAAGGTTCACGGACCGAACCCATGATGTTGTCAAAGACTTCCGCACAGCTCTGCACCCTTGAGACATCGCCCGCAGATTTCTTGGTGTTACTCTCCACTTTTATCATGCCACCTCAGGTGTTCATCGGCAAGACATACGCTGAAGCTCGATCGCATAACAACATGCTTAAAAAAGCACAATAAGTATAACTGATTTTATATCATGTTTTTTATTGATTTACAAAAAGATAAAAGATGGATCTTCACCAGAAATCTTCCAGAGAGCTGAGGCCCGACATATTGCAGCCAGACAGCGACCTGGCACCCGAAACCCTTAGCTTGTCATGTCCCAGCCGACCCTCCTCTTTTTTCAACATAACGAGTCAAAGGGAAGTCCACAATATCAGTGGAGAATTACATTTCCTCTCCCATCCAGCAATACCAAACAGACCGGACAATGAGTCACATATGACCACAGGTTAAATATGACCATTCCCATGTGGCCATTACTGATAGCCCTCTCAATCATTTTCCAGCTATTTATTCCCAGAAAACAAGACAATGAGTGATACCATACTGATATCGGGAACCTGGCACAGCGATTGCTCAATACCAAGAAGTGAATAAGGGCACGGTGATTGTCGTCTGGCGTCTCTTGGCTGATACCCTTGTCACGGTTTCATGGGAAATAAGAGAAGGTTCTCAGCTTTGCAGTACCTGAAAAAAGTATTGCGGGAACCATTAAAAAAAATACACCAAAGTAAGGAGTAAAAGAACTATGAAAAAAACAACGTTTCGTTTGTCCCTGATCGTAACTGTGGCCTCTTTGTTTTTATGTAATGTCAGTCTGTTCGCATCCGAGACAGATGACCGCATCGAATCATCTGCACAACAATCGTATGTATTCAGGACCTACCTCAAGGGTGATGACATTAAAGTCCAGTCCCAGGATGGCGTTGCCACCTTGACGGGTACTGTTTCCGGTGAAGCTCACAAGACATTGGCCCAGGAGACTGTTGCCAACCTGCCCGGAGTTACCAGCGTGGACAATAAGCTGGAAGAAAAAGGTGAAGCCCCTGCCGTGTTTACCGATGCGTGGCTCGTGGCTAAAGTGAAGGCTACCTTTTTGTTCCATCGGAACTTGAGCGCCACCGAGACTGAGGTTGTCGTCGACAATGGCACCGTCACCTTGCGCGGTGAGGCCACCAGCATGGCCCAGAAGGATCTTGCCACCGAATACGCCAATGATGTGGAAGGCGTCAAGGTCGTTAAAAATGAGATGACAGTGGCAGCTGCTGCCGGGGAACCAGCCACCAAAACAGTGGGTCAGAAGATTGATACCATGGGCGAAGCGATTGACGATGCGTCCATCACCGCCTTGGTCAAGACGACCTTGCTCTATCATCGTTCGACCAGCGCCCTCAACACCACTGTCAAGACCAAGGATGGCGTGGTCACCTTGGGTGGCAAGGCCAAGAACGCGGCTGAGAAAGAACTCGCCACCAAACTGGTGAGCGATGTTCATGGCGTAAAGAGCGTGACCAACAACATGACCATCGAGGAAGCTAAAATTAAGGAAACAAAAACACCGAAGAAGGCTGCCATCGAAGGTTGTTAGTAACAGCCTGCAAAATTCCAGGTTTATCACGGCTGCGATCAGTCGCCCAGGGCGACAGTTGCAACGCCACTGGTACCTGTCAGGGCCGTTCGGCTCTGACAGGTGAACAAGGGAAGTGGTCGGGACGTGGAGCATACCCGCTCCAATCTGGACTCATCGGTTAAGTTTGTCGTAGTACACAACCACAACGCGAGGACACGTTATGTTGAAAAGAAAGTTATCATTTGCCGTTGCCTTATTGCTATTGAATCAAAGCGCATTTGCCGCCGAGCTGCTTCTACCAGGCGCGGGCGGTCAGATTCAGCAGGTTCCGCCCGCACCCATCCCGCAAAAAGCAATGCCCGGAATCCAGATCGAACAGGGCCAAGCACCGGCCATCCCGGATTCGGATAAGGTCAAAATTGTAGTCAAGTCGCTGCAGGTGACCGGCCAGACGCTCTATTCCGAAGCCGAGCTGGTCGCGATCACGGGGTTCGTTCCGGGTGATGAACTGACGCTCTCCGAGCTGCGCACCATGGCCTCAAAGATTGCCGACCATTATCACGCAGATGGCTTTTTCGTGGCCCAGGCCTATCTGCCCGCCCAGGAGATCAAGGACGGAGTCGTGACGATCGCCGTGCTTGAGGGCCAATACGGCAACGTCACCCTGAACAACCAGACAAACCTTTCCGATGGACTGGCGAACGGATTACTCGACGCCCCGGAAAAAGGGAGCACGATTGCCATCGCCCCGCTTGAGAACCGCCTCCTGCTGCTCTCCGACGTTCCCGGCGTGAATGTGAAATCCACCCTCACTCCCGGCGCTGCAGTGGGCACATCAGACCTGAACGTTGACCTGACTCCGGGGCAGCGCGTGACAGGGAGCATCGAGGCCGACAACGCAGGCAACTACTACACCGGCAGGTACCGTATAGGGGCGACGGTGAACCTCAACAACCCGCTGGGTCTTGGGGATGTCTTGAGCGTACGCGCTCTCTCTTCGGGCTCCGGGATGAATTATGGCCGCGCCTCCTACCAGATACAGCTGGGCAAGGCAACGGCTGGGGTCGCTTACGCCGCCATGGACTACGAGCTGGGCGAGGAGTTTGAGTACCTCAATGCCCACGGAACAGCCCAGATCGCCAGCATCTACGGCAACTATCCGCTGATCCGTTCGCGCAACACTAATCTTTACGCCCTGGCCGAATATGATGACAAGATCTTTCGGGATAAGGTGTTTGAAACGCAGCTTACCGAGAAGGATGTCCAGGTCGGGATGGGAGGGCTTGCCGGCAACCATCGGGACCGTTTCGCTGGTGGCGGGCTGAACACCTTTTCGCTCACAGTGAGTGCGGGTAATGTCGATATCAAGACTCCTGAGGCGCTGGCCATGGATGAGGTGACGGCGCAAACCAATGGGAGTTTCCAGAAGCTCGGGTACGATGTTGCGCGGCTGCAGAGCATCACCGACAGGATCGGGGTTTACGCCGGGATCAACGGCCAGTTCGCCTCGCAGAACCTGGACATCTCTGAGAAGATGGCGCTGGGCGGCCCCTACGCGGTGCGGGCCTATCCGGTAGGCGAAGGCTATTCGGACGAGGCTTATGTGGCGACCCTGGAGGCGAGGCTGCTGCTGCCGATGCTTTGGGAGAGCATGCCGGGCCAGATGCATCTGATTGGTTTTGCCGATACCGGCACCGGGACCATCAACAAAGATCCCTGGACGGACGGAGATAATCACAGGACTCTGAGCGGAGCGGGGGTTGGGTTCACCTGGGCGGACTACAATAATTTTATGGTGAATGTGTGTTACGCCCACAAGCTGGGTAATGAGGTGGCAACGGCAGCCCCGGACGCCTCAGGTCAAATCTGGCTACAGGCCGTGAAATATTTTTGAGCAGCAGGGTGAGTGAAACAAACACGTGCTTCTCAAGTATTTTAATGAAATAATGGAGTGACAAAATGAACCGCATTTACCGATTGATCTGGAACAACAGTACCGGCACCTGTGTCGCAGTTTCCGAAAACGCCAAAAGCGCTGGCAAAAAATCGTCATCCGGCGCCACCGTGGTGGCGAGGGGTGCTCTCTTGGCCGTGGCCGCCCTGACAATTCCCGCGATGATGTCATTGGCAACGAACGCCTACGCCCTGCCCGCTGGTGGCGTCGTATCGGCAGGTGACGCTACCATCAACAGTGGTCCGGGCAGCACGACCATCACCCAGTCGACGCCGAACGCGGCCATCAACTGGCAGAGCTTCAACATCGGACAGGCAGAATCGGTCCGGTTCGTGCAACCCGACAGCAGCTCGGTAACACTCAACCGGGTGCTGGGCGCAGATCCTTCGAGCATACTCGGCAGTCTGTCGGCCAACGGCCATGTGTTCCTGCTCAATCCGAACGGCATCCTGTTCGGCCAGGGGGCGCAAGTGAACGTGGGCGGTCTGGTCGCCTCCACCCTCACCCTCACCGACAGCGACTTCATGGCCGGCAGATACCACTTTACCGGTAGCAGCAACGCTACGGTCCGCAACCAGGGCTCGATCAACGCCGACGGCGGCTATGTGGCCCTGCTCGGCGCCAACGTCAGCAATGAAGGCGTGATCTCGGCCAAATTCGGCACGGTGGCACTTGCCGCCGGCAACGCTGTCACCCTCGATGTGGCCGGGGACGGCCTGCTCAATGTCACGGTGGACCAAGGTGCGGTCAACGCCCTGGCCCAGAACGGCGGCCTGATCCAGGCCGACGGCGGACAGGTACTGCTGACCGCCCAGTCTGCCGGAAACCTCCTGCAGAGCGTGGTGAACAACACCGGCGTAATCCAGGCGCAGAGCATCGAGAACCATAACGGCACGATCAAGCTCATGGGCGACATGCAAAGCGGAACGGTGAATGTCGGCGGCACACTGGACGCCTCGGCCCCGAAGGGCGGTAACGGCGGCGTCATTGAAAGCTCGGCGGCGCAGGTCAAGGTCGCCGACAACGCCAAAATCACCACCGTCGCACCCTGGGGGCAGACCGGCAGCTGGCTGATCGATCCGTACGACTTCTACATTGGCGGCTCAGATCCCGACATCACCGTTGCCGGCCTCGTCACCTTGCTGGCGAATAACAATATCACCATCAGTACGGAAATTGGAACTGATACGGCGACTAATCTTTATGCGACAAAAGAAGGCAACGGCGATATCTTCGTCAAAGATGAGCTCACCTGGGGAACGGCGACGACCCTGACATTGAACGCCGAGCGGGATGTGAACATTGACGCAGCTATTACCGCCAACAAAGGCAGCTTAGTAGCAAACGCCGGACGCGATATAACTGTGGCGGAGAGCGTTACGGGCATTACGACGAATGATGGAAGTATTACCTGGACCGCTGGCCGCGATGTAAACGTGGGTGGGCCAATTAGTCCCACCAATGGTAATTTGTCGGTGTGCGCCGTTCGCGATGTCAACATGAGTGCGGCTATAGAGACGGTTGGTGGAAGCGTTTTGCTGAGCGCCGGACACAATGTAAACTTGAATGCGCCCATTAGTGTGACCAGTGGCAACATTACTCTGTGCGCCGGACACGATGTAATAATCAATGGGTACATTACGCTGACAGATTTCGCCACTAGTCCTGGTCTGAGCCTCGGTCTGGCAGACGGCCTGGTACTGAGTGCGGGAAATGATGGCACTGGACCGGGGGTTGATGGCGGTACCGTGAGCTTTGCTTCTGTCACCCTCGCTACCGTCACGCGTGCACCAGTCACCATTTATTACAATCCGGTCTCGTACACAGCACCGACAGATTATTCGACGAACTTCATTGGAACCCCCCCGCTGACCCAATACATGCTGGTGTTCCCGGAATGGGACGGGGTTGATACGAACAACGTAACCTTCTCAGGATTGAAGGATACCCCTACCGGCGTCACGTTGTCTGATACTGGTAGTGCCGCATTCGAGACTGTAGTCACAGGACAGGATAATGTAATTACCTTTAGCGGTTATACCCTTGTTGATGATAATACGGCCGACGCCAATAACTATGCCTTCGCGACTCCTTGCTGCGGGAATGGTGATTATAGAACAACCGGGTATATTGCAACACCGGAACCGACACCGGAACCGGAACCGACACCGACTCCGCCACCGCCACCGAAACCAACTCCGAAACCAACTCCAACACCAACACCGCCGCCGGTGATCCAGCCGGTACCAGTTGTCGTGCTGCCCGTGTTGCCGCGGGTCGCACCACCGGTTTTAATGGTGCCAGTGATTCCGCAGGGTAAAGATTTGAATCTCAACGTAATAGGGACGGGTGTACTGATACCGGTTGCCCAGTTGACCGAGGCGCAGCTGGCCCCCCCACTTCCACCTATCATAGTGGTGCCCGAGACGCCGCAGCCGGTCTATGCGCCGCCCCTTCGTCCGCGCAAAGCAGACCGCAATTAAGAACCATTGGCCCTGGCCCGCTGATTGATAAGAAAATGCGGGCCAGGGCCATCTGTGGTTTTGCGAGACGAGTGCAACCTGCCGATGGGGATCGGCTACGGAAGGTTGTAAGATCTGTCAGCCCGTTGCGTGACCGGCAGGCTTGATCTCCTGCAGTCCGGAAAAACATATTATGGCAATAAAGAGAAAGAGAATCGGTTTGCGTCTTTTGGCAATGATGCCGCACCAACGTTCGGCAAACGTGCGATCGCTCGCGGCGATCTTAGCCAAAGGACTCTATCTCGGCCTGCTGGCCGTAAGTTTACCCCCCCACCAGGCATGTGCGGCGGACGACGCTGCGCCATTGTCCACCCTGAGTCGCCCCTTGTCTGCCCATGAAGGCACAGCAACCCTGCCTGCTATTGAGACGCAACCCCTAATGTCACATCATCCCAAACGGGCGAACTTCGAACAGGAGCGCGCATCGCACGAGGCCCGGCATGTGGCAGATTGGGTCGTCGATTCGGGTGACAATCGCAGCATGCCGTTCGCGATTGTCGACAAGACGGACGCCAGGGTCTTTGTATTCGCTGCTAACGGGCGCCTCCGCGGCGCAGCCCCGGTCCTGCTCGGCCTGACGCGAGGTGATGGCACCGTCCTCGGCATCGGTGATCGGCCCTTGTCGACCATCCGTCCTCAGGAGCGGACGACGCCGGCTGGCCGCTTCGTGGCCGCACTGGACCGCAATCTGCGCGGCAAGGAAATTCTCTGGGTGGACTACGAGGACGCCATCTCCATGCATCCGGTGATCACGACCAAACCCGCGGAGCGCCGCCTGCAGCGTTTGGCCACTCCGACGCCGCTCGACAACCGTATCTCCTATGGCTGTATCAATGTTCCGGCGAAGTTCTTTGAGAAGGTAGTGCGCCCGGCTTTTACCGGGACGGATGGTATTGTCTATGTGTTGCCGGAAACCAGAATGGCTCGCGAAGTCTTCGCATTGTATGAGGTCGAAGGAGGACACGCGCGACTGGAGGCCGTGAGCCAGCAAGTGCCCACGCATATCTCCTCTGAAGCTGTTCGGCCTTGAGTGTGACGACAACCGGCATGACCGGAAGCTCTTCGGCAGCGTCGGTGTTCGTTGTCAAGACAGATTGCGCATGAGTTCCTCGAGCATCTGTGGAAGTCTGGGGTGGTAGGATAGAAATGGAGACTTTTTCAAGAGTGGATTAGCCCCCCACAAGGAGGTTTTCAATGACAAACAAGAGGAAGAACTCTGCACTGGAAGTTAGGGATTCGGGGCAGTCAAGCTGACCCTTGAACAGGGTTATAAAATTTCCGATGATGCTCGTAAGCTTGGGGTTAATGAGAGTGTTTTTGGTCGGCGGAAGCACGAGGCAGGAGCAGATAGTGGCCGGTGCGTGACGTACCTCTGATTGGCCATTTACACAAACTATTTTACACCTTCAGCTGGTGGCTAAAGAAAGACGATTCGCTGCCTCACCAATAGATATCCCATTTTCAATCACCAATTGCTGAACCAAGTGTCCGTGAAAACTGGGGCAGATCATACCTGTTTTGACCTTGTATTTTTTACAGGCTATGGTTCAGACGGATGCCAAAATATGAAGAACCCACCTCCGGCTGAATATTCCAACCTTTGTACGGCCGGGTAAAGAGATAGCTGCTTATGATACCGATGGCCGCTCCACCTATCACGTCGATCGGATAATGTTGATCTGCCTCAATCCGGCTGGAAGAAATAAATGTTGCAAGAGCATAAGCTGGCAAGCCATACTCCCATCCGTAACGCTTGTATATGAACTCAGCAGAGCTGAAGGAAATCGTAGCATGTCCAGACGGGAATGATTGGTTTTCACCATTGGGGCGCTTCTTATCGATGGCGAATGTAAGGGCAAAAGTCGTGCCCATGGCAAAGGCTGCTGACTCAGCAAACTGCAAGGTGCCCTGGCCATCCTTGAGACCGATGGTCAGACCAACTGCGGCAGCAGGTAAGGCAACCACTAAAATGTCACCCGGCCACCTCTATACCATCGTTCGCTTGCACGTCGATACCTGCCATGAGGCCGAAGAGCATGACAAACAGCGCAACGGTAATCCGGAGAATACGATGTTTCATTCCATGCGTCATGCGGTGAATGCATTGAACCGGATCATAGATAGTCAGCTCCGCGCCACTCGACAGCGCCGAACCGGGCCTTACCAAGATACGTGTAAACAAGACTGACGGTTCCAAGCGACTGGTGACTGTCAGCTCGATCGGGATACTGCGCATCCCGGACGGACCCGCTGTATTGGATCCCAAGGGCGTGACGGCCATAAATGCGCACGGTGAATCCCGTGCTCAGACGCTCAATGTCCTCCCGTCCCTCAGGGTCATCACCACCATGGCCACTCAAATAATAGGCGCGTCCGGTTAAGTCAAACATGGCCCTGTCGCCAAAGATGAGGCGGAGCCCGACGAGCCCCTGCGGGGCAACACCGTAATGGTAGTCGCGTTCACCCACTTGGCTGACATTACCGGCTGCGGCATAGCCGACACCCCCGAGGGCCGAACCCTGAAGCGCTACCGCACGGGAAAGCCACCATTGATAGGTCGTACCGAGGGAGAGAGAGGTGCTGGAAACACGAAAGATGTGCGGCGATATATAGTCATAGCCGCCATAGAGGCCCCATATGCCGCGATAGGAATCGCCAGCCTTGTAATCCGTTCCCAGGAGGAGGCCGCGGATCATGACGTCATCAAAGGGGTTATCTTTGTTGCCGAGGGTGGTGAATTCAAAATGGAAGTAATCAAAAGGACGCGTGTAGCTATAGCCGGGCTTGCCGGGGAGCCCGTAGGCCATAGTGAAGTCCGCGGTGGCCTCGGTCCGGATCTTGGGGCCGGTAGTGGACTTGTCGTTCTGGTCCGATTTTAGACTTGCGCCGAGTTGCACGCGCGAAAAGGTAGCCGGATTATGGCTCGGAAATATGGGTTTAAACCGGTTTCCAAAGGCCAGGCGATTGATACCTGTGGATGGCGAAATCATCGTTGCGCCCACCTCTTGCCAGAACCCGGGTTTGCCGCCATCGCCCTCAAGCACCAGGCCGGCCATCCGGAAGAGTGCCTCCCCGAAGAAGCTGCCGCCAATGCCGCTGGCAAACTGGTCATTAATGGAGGGGTTCGTGGTCTCCCCGCCCGTTTCCCAGAGAAAGCTGCCCACATTGGTGTAGAGGAGCGACTCCCAATAGCTGAGACCCGCCGATCGAGCGAAGCCATGGTACATGGACCCCTGGTAGGGATGCGCGAACTGATTTATGTCGAAGGCATCCGTGTCGACCCCCCAAGGTCCGTGAGCGATGTGGTTCCCGAAGGTTGACAGGTCCGTGTCGTAAACTTTTACCCCATTCTCTTCAAGGTTGGGATAACCAATCAGCCGGTTATAGCCATTGAGGAGAAGGAGGAATGCCGGAATTTCCAGGGCCGGGATGAGGTAGCTCTTACCGGCACCCGTTTCCCAGGACATGGCCGATTCCGGGTCATCGGGATTGAATTTCAACCACTCTTGCCCGCCAAGAATAAGATCGACGGTTTGGGTCGGGATCGTATCGGAAAGCTCAATCAAATCCGGTGCCGTCACCCTGCCATAGCCATAGCCATGTTTTGACGCTTCGAGACTATAGTTACCCATGGCTGGGACACCAACAGAATAGTTGCCCGAGGCATCAGTAACTCCGGTTGCCGCCACCTTACCGGTGGTGACATCTTTTACGGTGATGAGTGCCCATTGAATCCCCTGATTGCTGGAGTGATCCGTTACAGAACCCGAGATTTCTCCTCCTTCGGCAAAGACCAAGCTACTGGTGGCGATTGCTATACCCAAGTGCAGTACCACAAAAACCGCCTTGCATATTTTTCTTGCGGGTTGCATGATCTTTCCTTTCTTTCTTTTTTTTAAAGAAAATGATGACCAATGAGTCACTTGAGCCACCTGTATTAAAAGCCGTTAGGGATCAGTGGTTGCGTCTGCCATTATTGTCGTGCTGCTGATGCCTTTCTCTTCTATCATCCCGTTTTTCTTCCCGCCGTTCCGCTTGCCACTGCTCTTTGTGGGAACGAAAATGTCTGCCGCGGTAGTTTCTTTCGTTTTGGCGGTAAACACCGTACTCTTGATCACGATAATGGCGCAGCTGTTCTATCTTATGCCTGCGAAGCCCTCGCGGCAGATTCCGGTGGCTAACTGTAACCCACGGTCCCCGGCTGTAACGCGCCCTGTGCCAGTTGCCGTCACGGAAGAGGTAGTAGTCATTATCCACATAGAAAAGGTCGTAGGGCAACCCCACAGCCACATAAAAGCCAAGCGAACTGGGACGGAGGAAGTTGATGTCTTCGTTGATCTGAAACCCCCGGGGAGACTGGTGGTAAACCGGTTCACGAACAATGACCTGCTGCCTGGGTGCATCGCCGATGTGGACATTGAAATCGAGCCCGACGTTGCCCGCGCTGGCAGTTGAGGCGCAGAGCATCAGGAGGGTGGCAAGCTGCCACCTGAAGAGTTGTCTCATGGGTGTTTTCCTTGTTTTGAGATTTTGGCTGGCTTCCGTTTCGCCTTAACTACCAGAACCGTTATTTGTCGGTGATCGAATCGGTTTAGTCAGGAAGATTGTTGACGAGTCTCTTCAATCCTTGATGATCTCGTAAAAAGTCTAAAATAACAAGTTCTGCGTCAATGATTTTAGTAGGTTACATGCTCTAAAATCGCTAAATTCGGACTTTTTACGAATCCATCAATCCTTGGAGTTAAACGTTAGAGATAACCTTACAACACTCCCCAAGTAACTTTTCTACATCGGGCCTGGTACACTCATCTGGAGCAAACGGGGACCAAATAGTTGCCCGTCTGCTCCGGCGCAATTTTTCAGGAAATGAAATACAATGATGATGATTCAGGAGATGAAAAGCAAAACACCGCAAGAAGGAACATTCCAGGAATGCCTCTCACCTCTTTCTGTTCGTTGTAACGATCAGCCGAACACCGCTCCGCCCTTTGAAAAAAAAAGCCCGCAGGGTCATTCCCTGCGGGCTGCGGAGCTTTGTCCTTGCTCGACTAACTTATTTAGTCTCGATTGTCTTCGTTGTTGTCTCGGTCCGCTCTTGGACCGTAGGTGTTTCAATTGTCTTCGTTGTGGTTTTCCGAACCACGACTTTGTTAGCGATCATGCGATCGCCTTCAAGGGTGTAGTAAACCGTTACTGGCAGACCGGACGTAACTGTCTCTATGGAGACTGGCGCACCCGTCTCGTCAACATAGGTTGTACTCTCCGTGTAGCTGTAGTGCATAGGAGTGGTGCTGGTCTCCGACCGAATCACGATGCTGTCGGGGCTAACCTCGCTGACTGTCCCCACGCTTTCCGTGGTCGTCGTGCTCGAATTGCTCGTATTGACAGTCGTCATCTGTCCCTGTTGGGCAAATACACCGCATGGTACAACCAGAACGGCCAATGCAAATACGAGTGGCATTACTTTTTTCATGACTTGCTCCTTTTTTTTGTGTGAAATGATTATCCATCGCCTCGTGGCACTGCGTTGTTATGAGAACTGCTCTCTGCTATTCCTTCCTTCCCGATCTTGTCCTGAATCTCAGAATTGAGTTTGTTTACTTTTGAACTTTTTTGTTCAAAGTGGACTCGTTTTTTTCTTTCATGAATTTACATCCGGCAGAGCCATTCCCTGTAAGCTGCTGAACTTTGAACTGGCTCGCTGACTATTCACTTTCGGTCGTGGTGGTTGTGGTGGTCTGTTGTTGTCGGATCACGGGTGTTTCGGTGGTCGTCGTAGTTTTCCGAATTTCCGTGCTTTCGTCTTTGGAAGAACAGGCCCCAATCGTACCGATCAGCATAAAAAGGACTAAATAGGGAATAAAGAAATGTTTCTTTTTCATAGCGGTTACTCCTCTCTACAAGTTTATAGTGAAAAAAATTGACTGAAGAACCAAAAAGGACACTGGGCTCATCAGTCGCCTTAACAGATGCTTCTTGTTCAGCACTTTTATAAATGCAGTTTTTGTGCCACAGTCCTTAAACTCAGCATCATGCCACCCATCATTGTGTTTTTTATGAATAAATAGATAAAAAAGCAGATAACAGCGAGTTGCTCACAGCCACAGAAAAGGGGTTACATTTAACCGTTGGTCAGATATAACCCCTTTTCCGATCTTCCTGATATTGATTGGGAAGAGATCAAAGGGAAGGTTGGCGAGGATGTTCGTCATCACCACGACAGAGCGCATGGCAGATTTTATTGCGAAAAAATCAGCACGCTGTAAGGACCAATGGAAACTGCTGCCTGCCAGAGAAGGCCGTCACAGCTGCCCGGCTCGGCGATCACATTCGTGCTCGGATGGTTTTTGAAGTCGTCATTGTAGCCCTCCCAATCACTGTTAAAACGGAGCTTCCAGGTTCCTGCGGCTGGAAAGCCAATAACATAACCATCCTGTGGTTCGTGGAAAAAATTGGCAACAACCACGACGTCATCGCCAGGTCCGCCTTTGTCCCAGCGGTGGAAGGCGATGACCTTGTGTTCATCGTGCAGATGATAGACTTGAGTGGACTGCCCTAAGAGGCCGCGGGTGAAACCGTCGCGATTAAGCCGCAACCCGATGAGATCACGATACAGACGAACGATGCCATGAAACTCATCACGTTGATCCCAATCAACAGGGACCGTATCGCGGAACCATTCTCCTTCCAGGAATTCCTGACCCTGAAAAAGCATGGGAATACCGGGAGCGGTAAAGACCATGGCGACGGCCAGCGTCGAACGTTTCTGCGCATACCAGCCTTTGGGGTCCTTCGGGCTGATCTCTTGCGGCACACGGGCCTGGCCGTTCGCCACCTCGTCGTGCGATTCGCTGTAGATAACCCGGTCGAAGGCGTCATCGTTGTAGCGGTAGCAGATAGCATCACGAATGGCAACGAGCGAACGCTGCTCGTCATCGGGGGTGATCACCGCCTGGCGGATGGGGTGGACGAACATGCCATCCCACTGCGATCCGAACCCGGCACCACCGGCGCCAACATCTTTAGTGAGCCACCTGTTGTTCTGCATATCCTCAGCGATCATGATCCGGCCAGGGTATTTCTCCGCTACCTGACTATTAATCCACTGGAGCAGGCTCCAGCCCTCAGGCAAGTCCTGCGCGCCGAACCCGTCAATGGTACGAATGAATTGAGTACAGTCGAAGCGGAGGCCGTCAACATGGTACTCCTCGATCCACATCAAGATGTTATCCAGGATGTATTGACGGACCTCGCCGCGCCCGTAATCTGGCCGGGTTTCTCCCCAAGGCGTTATGGCCCGGTCGTCATTATAGAAGTATATTCCACCGCGATTGTTCTCACACCAGCCGTCGAACTGCCAGAGATCGAGGTCACCGGGACCCAAGTGGTTGTAAACAACATCCAGGATCACCGCAATGCCTTCCTGGTGGGCGCGCTTAACAAACTGTTTGAGGGCCAACGGGCCTCCATAGGCGTTCTCCACCGAGAATATATGGGCAGGATTGTAACCCCATGACCGGTCTCCGGCAAACTCGCCTACCGGCATAATCTGGATCGCATTGATGCCGAGCTTTTTCAAATATCCCAGGCGCGCCGACACCGAGGAAAACTTGCCCGGATCGTTAACGTCCTGCTGGTCGTTGAAGGTGCCGACATGCAGTTCATAGATGACAAGCTCGTTCCACGGCACAAGCTGAAAATCGTCCCCTTGCCAGTCAAAGTTCGGATCGTGAACAATGGCATTGCCGACCGAATTGGTCACCTCACGGGCATAGGGGTCGATACGCTTGAATTCGCCATTCGGTGTGGACAGGAGAAACCGATACTGATCGCCGACATGAGCCTCGGCCACATTGGCATACCAGTAGCCATTCTCTTCAGCCTGCATGGGATGCCTGGCACCATCCCAATCGTTGAACGATCCAATGACTGAGACTCGCTTCGCATGAGGCGCCCACACGCGGAAGGCGACTCCTTTTGCGTGCAGAATCGACCCCATGCCCTTGATATTTGTTTCATCGCTCATGCCTGGTCTCTCCACTACCCTACCGGGCTACACCTGATAACCTAAGGTAAAAATCATCCGTGTGTTCAACGAGTCGGTTGATTTTTCTTCTTTGTTCAGAAAACAGTACCCTTATAACATTGCCAGAGAATTCCATATCCACAGACTCCTCTCAGCATTAATTTGGGGGGATCAGTTTCTTTCTTAGGGAATTGACTGCTTTTAGTCCTTCAGAATCTGAAACTGTCAAGATCTGGATTTTCAATGGTTTGCATAAGAGGCTCTTTGTTCCAAGCAAAACACTGAATCTGTTGGAGTTTATATGATGATCTAGATGTTGGCGGTTTTCCCATTCCGAAATGATGTTGAAAACATTCTTGTCTTCAACATCATTGAAGACGCCATAGTTCAAACAGCCCTTCTCATTTTCTGACGGCTCAATCAATGAAAGAAGCGTTTGCAAAACCTCTTTCTGCTTTTCCGGCAGCACATTCATGATTGTTCTGATTAGGATTATCATTTGATCTTTGAATGCCTCTCTCATTAATCTTCAGTATTTCGCTTTCAGTATATTGAACGTTCCAGATCTGAAGGAGCACAGTGTTCAATAGCATTACCCGGCTCAGCGCGCCCGCCCGCCACCAACTCCCATATTCCCGCCCCTAACAGGGGGCTCGGCAGGAAGAATCACACCACGGGCCTTGGCTCGTATTGTCATGATACTGTGATGTTTCTTGCGGATTCGCTTTCGCTCTTCATTATTTTTTGCATCACGTATTTTGACGCGATATTCGATACGCTCTTGTGGCGTCATAAGTTGATAGCCATAGATGTGCTCTTGTTGATCTATTTGCGCATTTTCTCTGACCGGCGTTGGGACAGCCGCCAACACCGACCCAGCAAACAAAAACAGCGCGAAGGCCAAGGCTGACGACATTAACGGTCGCGTCATCACTGGGAACTCCTTATCAGAACTCTAGTTATCAAATTTGCAACCATAGCCACTGCAACCCGTTCAAAAGCTGCACATCACTGGTCTGTTCAGTCTTTTTCCCCACCCATTCCCTGAATATTATTCGATTAAATATCCGGAAGACGTCCGCCCCATTATTTACTTTTCCCTATTCAACAATAATAAACGCCAGGGTTGATCAGTGAATATGTGGGTAGTTGGTGGCTGCTTTGTGATGGTATTGGCGTCTAAGGTAACCGCGGCATTCCGTGCCAATGCTCTGCCATCCAGTCTTGCACCAGTCTTGACCGAGATCGCAGTCAATGCCAAGATGTTTCCTTTGACGACAGAGGTCGTTCCCAGAGTCGCTGAGCTGCCGACCTGCCAAAAAATATTGCAGGCCTGAGCGCCTCCAGCCAAAATTATCTGTCGGCCATTTCCCACAACAAGAGTGGACGCCATCTGGAATATCCAGACAGCATTCGGGTCGCCTTGAGCGTCGAGCGTTAGATCTACTGAGGTTATGGCAAATGAGCCCGGTACGGATTTATATAGGCCAGGGGCCAGGGTCTTGCCACCGAGTTGTCCGGCGGAGACAATAACATTGAGTGTCCGTCCAGCTGCATCGTTATAGGCGACTGTCAAGTCTCCTTGGACCTTTTTGGCAATATGATCACCCAGGTATACTGTCCCGTTCACTTTTACCGGCGGAACTCCAACCACAAAAGTAGTACCTGGCCACACCCCGACATTTCCATTAATCGTACCACCAGAGGTGCTGGTAATGGTAGTACCGGCCAGAGCCGCGAAAGAATCAGCCCACCCAAGGTTTACAGGCGCTTGACCTGCTATCGCATCTCGGTGCGGAAAAAACAAAACAATCGCAAGGACAAGCCCCGTCAGCATCCATTTCGTCCTCTGCACTACCAGGAAAGACGGAGACATTGTTTTCATTGTGAGTCCTCTTTTTCTATTATTATACGTGATCCTTGGCTGCATCTTTCTTAATCTGGTGTGTAGGACCTCTTTTGACCATAACTCCAAACAACCCATCAATGTCCGGTTAGAAGATTACAGACATTTAACCCGAGAAACTCCCGGTAAGTCCTTAATCGGGTATTACTGAACGTGCTTACCTGAATCATGGAGAAAAAATATACCCCTGATGCTGTTGAAAGAGGTTGCGTTACAGGGTTAGGGACACAAAAAATCTGATCACACAAGGCTTCAGTCTTCAGCCAGTTTTCCCTGCATGGCCTTGGCCATCTGCTCACAGATGGCCAGAAACGAATCCACCTCCAGACTGGCCTGACCGACAAAAAGTCCGGCCAAGTCCGGCACCTGGATGTAATCCTTCACGTTATCAGGTTCAAGGGAACCGCCATAGACAACGGGGCTTCCCGGCTGGATCCGGGAGATGGCAAGCACGGTTTCCGCGGCCTTGATCGGGGATTCGGGAATTCTGACCGTCATCGCATCCACCGGGCCGTAAGCAATAACCATCTCATTGCTGTCAATGTCCTGCAAGGCCAGAAGTTGCGACACGGCATAAGGCTGGTCCAGGCAAATAATGGGAATCAGCCCCACATCCACCGCCTCGCTCATCTTGCCGGCAACATCCTGATCGGTCTCATGAAAATAGTGCCTCCTTTCGGAATGGCCGATTATCACATAATCAACCAGATCCTTGACCATATCCGCCGCCACTGCCCCGGTATAGGAACCCTTGGGAAAAGGTGAGATATCCTGGGCAGCCAGAAATACATTTTCAAGGCCCAGGGTCTGCACATATTGAGACAGAGAAGGCAGACAGATAAAGGAAGGGGCAACGACGATCATCAGCCCCTCCACCGGACGATACTGTCTTGCAAATTCAGCAAACCAGGTCCGGGCCTCATCAATCCCCTTGTTGCATTTCCAGTTGCCAATCACATATTTTTTTTTCATCACACCCTCTGCTCAGTTCAATGTTTCTATTTCCCCATCCCGGTGATAACTGGTACAAACATCGGCCATGGGAATTTGTGCCATGGCTGTCTTGTAACGATATTATTGTCTAAAGTAACTGCACCATCACGTGCTAACGCTCTGCCATCAAGCCTTGCGCCGGTCTGCAGCGTGATTGAAGCAGCTGCCAGGATGTTCCCTTTAACGACAGAATTTGTTCTTAGAGTCGCTGAGCTGCCGACCTGCCAAAAGATATTGCAGGCTTGGGCACCGTTAATCAGAATAACCTGACCGTTGTTTGCTGCGGTGAGTGTGGATGCCATCTGGAAGATCCAGACAGCATTCCGGTCGCCTTGAGCATCAAGCGTAAGATTTCCTGTTATGGCAAGCGAGACCGGAGCCTGATAGAGGCCAGGGGGCAAAGTCTTGCCACCTATATCTGCGGTAGCTGCGATGGCACCTGGCCGCCCAGCGGCGTCGTTATAGGCGATGGTCAAGTCAGCCTGGGCCTGGGCTGCAACAGGAACGCCCAGGTGTATTTCCCCGTTCACTATTACGGGCGGAAGTCCAGCATCAAAAGCAGTACCTGGCGACACCCCGACATCTCCATTAATTCGGCCGCCAGAGGTGTTGGTAATTGTATTGAAGGCCAGAACTGCAAAAGAGTCGGCCGATCCAAGGTTAACCGGCGCTTGACCTGCCCTCGCGTCTTGGTGCGGGAAGAACAGGACAGCCAAGACAAGGCCCATTAGCATCCATTTTGCCCTCTGCCCTACCAGGAACAACGAATATATTGTTTTCATTGTGCTTCCTCTATATCTTCTTTCCGGTGATAGCTGGTACAAACATCGGCCATGGGAATTTGTGCCATGGCTGCAGTGTAAAGGTTTTGGCGTCTAATGTAAGGGTGTTGGCGATTAATGTAATATTGGTCTGTGCCAACGCACTGCCGGTCAGCGTTGCTCCAGTGTTGAATGCAATACCTTTTTTTGCCAATACAATCCCTTTAAACTGAACCGTCGTTCCGATTTCCACTCCTGTGCCGCCGGCGACCTGCCAGAATATGTTCTTGGCCTGTGCACCACCAGCCAGAGTAACAATGGCACCGTTGTTTACGGTGAGGTTGCCTGCTATCTGGAATATCCAAACGTCATTTGCGCCACCCGTGAGAGTAACACCCGTTTCATCTATTAAGAGCCCGGTGCCCCACTTGTAGAGGCCGGGAACAAGGTTCTTGCCGCTGATGTCTCCGTCACCAAATTCCGTAAAATCGGGTAATGTCCTCCCGGCGGCATCAGTGTACGCAATGGCCATGTCGCCTATGGTAGTGGTCAAGTTCACTGGAGTTGGAGCTGTATAGTCGGCGGCATATATATTTCCGATCACGAGAGACGATGTTGAAAATGTGCCCGAGCTATCCAGTATCAGTCCGAATCCCGTTATGGCAGTTGAATCAATTGGACTAACTCCAATATTTCCTGTAATTGCGGTGACTCCCGTGGTTGTAATTCCTGATTTTGCCAGAAGCACAAAACTTTCAGCCGATCCAAGGTTAACCGGTGCTTGACCTGCTGTCGCGTCTTGGCGCGGGAAGAACAAGGCAACCGCAAGGACAAGGCCCGTCAGCATCCATTTCGTCCTCTTCTTTACCAGGGGCGACGTATATATATTTTTCAATGTGTTTTCTCCTTTTCTGTTATTTATGGGAGATTCCCGACGTCCCTTGGACGGTTTCCACTACCTGTTCCTTAATCCTGGTTGTTCTCTCTCGTCACTCAGCCTTGTTTCTTTCCAGCAACCAGCAACACAATACCGCCCACAAGAGCAATAGCTCCTACGATCGGCGGCAGCGGCAATGTTTTTTGGGTCTCGGCAGTCATTTGCAGTGGACCGAGATCAACGACTTTTTCTTTGGTTGTGTACGTGATCCCTTGATACCCAAAGGCCACGATCCCGAGAGCAATAAGCAAGATGGCAAGAATTGTGGTTGTTTTCATTTGGCCCTACCTTTCTATTGTCAATTTTATTTATGATATTCTGCTGAATCTATGATTCTCCGAGCCTGACTTCTATTTACCTTTTTTACCTTCGTGCTCTTTTTTATGCTTTCCCTTTTGTTGCTGTGAGTGCTGCGGTTTAACCGCCTTTTGATGTTGTTGTGACCGCTGTGGTTGAACCGCCTTTAATTGTGGTTGGGACTTTCGTGGCTGCAAATCCTTAACGCCCCAATTTTTTTGCTTCTGCCAATGCTTATTTTTTTCCCAGTTCCGCCAGTTCCGTTGAACCTGTGAATGAGGTATTGGTTGGTGGTCCCATTGATGCCCTTTCCAGCGATGCTCTCTATAGTCATTCCTCCAGCCTGAGGGTATCCCTCTATAAAAAGATGGAACGTTGTTATAATGGGTCCAACCTGAACTATAGTCGTGCGAGCGATACCAACGTCCATCCCATGGACGCCACCACCACCCATCGTAAAAGAAGATATCGACATCTACGTCAGGGGCAACATACACATACGTCTCGGGCAGCACTATCAACGCTGGTGGTGATGGAAATACGATGACTGGAGGCAGAGGAATGCCAATGTTAATGTCTACATTTACCCCTGCCATCGTTGGAACAGGAGATACCAGGAGCAAGTCCAATAACAATATTCCCAAAAGTACCTTTTTCATTGTATTCACTCCTCTGTACCTCACTGTTTTGACTCCCCTTAGCCCCCTCTTGCTTTCCGCGAGCATATTCACCCGGGCCCTGGGTCAGATTCTTCTGTCCCCACATCAGGGTAAGTATATCAGGACGATGGCTACCATGGTCAGCCCCCGTCTCCCGAACCAGATAACTAGTGGCGGCGGCCTTTGCGCTCACGCAAAAAACTAAAAATCTGTTCAGCGAGGGCCAATCCCAAGGTCAGATTCGAAAACGTGCGACGCACTCCATACCAGATATCCTGGACCTCGATATGAATCAGGCGGCGGCGCAAGTCACAACATATGACCAAACGGTTCTTGGCCTCCTGAATATTTTTCAGTTCTTGGTCGAGAAACATGTCGTATCCTTTTTCAGTTCAGCCAGGCTCTGGTCAAAGGCCAATGTTTTTTGTCCCAGGCGACGGCTCAAGACGATAAAGAATATCACCCCTGCAAGCGTGCTGACCATTGCCGTGACAGCAAGTCCGTAAAGCCTCCATTCAGGCGGCAGAACGTATAAACAGGCCAGGACCAGTAACAAAAGGCCGAGCAAAGAAAAAACCACTCCTATACAGGCCAGAAGCAATGCCTGGATAAAACGAATCTTGGCCTCACGCAGCTCGAGAGCCAGGAGCTCCAAACGATCATGAAGAATCTGGACTGATATTCCCCCGAGCCGACCAGCAGTACCTGAAAATCCGGAAATGATCAATTGTAGCCTGTCCATACTCATACTATTTCCTGGACATAAACCAGCCCAAGAGTAAACCGGCGACAAAAGTGGTGCCGATGGCATAGTATGGTTTTACGTGAATAAACTCATCAGCAGCCTGAACCTTATCCAAAAGCTGAGCTTCAATCTGGCCGTAATCGCCCTTGACTGATGTCAGACGTTCCTTCAGTGCGGCTCTGGCTGTCTTGATCCGGTCATCCAGCTCTCCGGAAGTGGCATCCACAAGCGCATTGGCATGATCCATGATGTTCTGCATTTCTTGACTCATTGTTTTGGTACTATCGTGTGTGTTTGCCATGTTTTTATAATCTCCTTAAGTTTAATCTTTGCGTTATAGCAGTGCTACGGAGCACAGTTATGTCCTTTTTCTCGCCGACTATCAAACCAGCGCGCCTTGCTGATAGTGACATCCAATTTACCAAGCACCCTGTTTCACGAGTGACTGGTGATAGTTTTTAAGGGTTGGCTATATTCTGCCCAATAGGAGCAGAATCAAAATAATAAGCACTATCAGTCCGACCCCGCCACTGGGTCCATACCCCCACGAGCGGCTATGCGGCCAGATTGGGATTATTCCCAAAAGTCCCAATATCAGAATTATAAGTAAGATTGTTCCAAGTGACATGATTCATCCTCCGGTTAAAAATGATGCTAAATCCTAAATAAATTTGCTTCAGCCAGCAGTCTTGGATCCAAGTCCCTCGATAATCATGTTCTTGTCAGTGAATCAACAACCTTCAATTGCAGCCTTCTTGGTTTTGGTTTCTTTGGTTTTGGCTTCCTCAACAGTCATATTGTTGAACACACTCTTTACACCAGGAACGTCAACCACGATTTTAGTGGCAAGATCTTTCTCTGCTGCGTTCCTGGCCTTACCCCCCAACTTGACCATGCCATCTTTGGTCTCGACAGTGGTATTAAGGGCACTCGTCGAACGATGGCTCAGCAATGTCACCTTGACCAGAGCGGTGACGGAGGCGTCATCAATCGATTCGCCCACGGCATCCATCTTCTGGCCTATCGTTTTTTCACTTGATTTCAGGCCCGCGGTTGAAACTGTCATCTCATTTTTTAGAGCTTTGACGCCTTCCACATCTTTGACATATTCGGTCGCCAAATCCTTTTGGGCCGAGCTGGTGGCCTCACCACGCAAAGTGACGGTGCCATTTTCTGCTAAAACCTCAGTTTCGGTGGCGCTCAAGTTCCGATGAAACAATAAGGTGGATTTCACTTTGGCGATGAGCCACGCATCAGTATACACCGCAGGAACTTCACCATTTTCGACGAGTTTGTTGTCCACACTCGCAACTCCCGGAAGGCTGGCAACAGTCTCTTGGGCCAACAACTTATGGCCTTCACCGGAAACAGTCCCTGTCAAGGTAGCGACGCCATCCTTGGACTCGATTTTAATATCATCACCCTTGAGATAGGTCTTGAACACATAAGATTGTTTGGCGGAAGACTCAATACGGTTATCGGTCTCGGAAGCGAACACAGGGACATTGGTCAAAAATAAAGAGGCAGCTGTTACCATTAGTGCTAAACGACAGGTTGTTTTTTGCATGAATTTCTTACTCCTTTTTATGGTGTATTTTTTAGTATTTTCCAGGATACTTTTCCCGGAGATGTATTCTTCTCAGAGAACAGACAGAAGCAAATTTTACTCCTCACCCCCTTATGCCATTTACCTTAGAACCATAAAGTTAATAAAGGTCGTATCAGAAGCTCATCACTGATACTAGAAAGACTTGTGCTGACGTTCACTACTCTTTTTTGAAGCAATCTTTATGCCAGACGCCACATGTTCCCTATCACACCACTCATCCTTTTGATTTTTTAGGATAATTATCTAAAAAAGCGTTTACAAAACTGCCATAAAACTCCACACAAAACAGGTCTTATTTAACCGATGGTCATATATGACCATCGGCACAGTCTTTTTAGTGGTATAGACAAAAGTTTAAATTGAGGTGGTATGGAAAAAATGCACACTAAAGGCCTACACAATGATCAACAATAGGGATGTCTATTTTTACGAGAAGGATATCAAGGACTGGCAGGAGTATAGAATCAGTCAAACATTGTAATTTAACCTAGATTTTGCAGATAGATGATAAAAAAACATGAAAAAGGTAAACTCCTCAAAGGGTTAACGACCAAGAAAACAACTTTGAGGAGTCACCTTTTCCATGAGCATCCAGAATAACAAACGTAGTGCCCGAGTGTCATCAAAAAAAGTTACTATCAGCAACCATGCTAAGGGGCTAACCAGTCAGGCCGGTCTTGTTCCAGTCGTAAAATTTCTTCGTAACAGCGGATTGATAGATCTTGCCAAGAATACCATAGAGCTTAAACGAGGCAGTAACGCCCTCTATGATTCTGCTGATGCGGTATTTTTAACAGTAGTAGCGATTATGGGCGGAGCACGAGCCCTGAGCAGTGTTACTACAATCTGGGCAGACGGTGTATTAAGACGACTGTCCAGCTGGGTTTGAAATTCCCGACAACAGTACCCTTGGTCGTTTGTTCAGGACATTCCGTGAACGGGCAGGTCTCGCAGCTTGAGACATTGAACCACCGACTGCGCGGGAAGCTCTGGAGGCAGGCCTTGCGAAAAGGCACAGCCACAATTGCCACACGAACATGTCGTGTGGCAGATGTCGACTCAACCGTAAAAACAGCCTACGGCAAACAGCAAGGCGTGCGAAAGGGTTACAATCCTTTCCATAAAGGCAAATCTTCCTTTCATCCGATCCTGGCTTTTTGTGCAGAGAACAAAAGAAATTCTGCAAGGATGGCTTAGAAGCGGAGATGCCTACACCAGTAATGGGATAGTAGAATTTACAAAACAGCTACTTGCCCACTTACCAGAAAGTCAAACTATTCTTTTTCGTGGGGACAGTGGATTTTTAACGGTATTCTCTTTGACCTTCTTGACCAATTTGGTCACAGTTATCTGGTCAAGGTAAAACTCAAAGGATTGAAAGAACTGCTTTACTCCCAACTATGGGAAGACATACCCGGCAGGCAAGGATGGGAGCAATGTATGTTCTGGCATCAATGCGCCAATTGGACTCAAGCCCGCCGTTTTGTTGCCGTGCGCCAAGAAAGGGAAAAAGAAATCCGGTAATGGTGAATTGTTCGAGTTAAAAGAGTACGACTTTTTTTGCTATGTGACCACCGAAGAGCTAACATGCTGGCAAACTCATAAGTCCTATGGCAAGCGAGCTACTTGCGAGACTTGGATAGAAGAGGCCAAAAACCAGATGGCTCTCGCCCACATAAAAATGGATGACTTCTGGGGCAGCAGTGCTTTATTTCAATGCGCTATTCTGGCATATAACACAATCCGCTGGATGGCGTTATGCAGTGGAGATAAACAATTATGCCGCTGAGAACCTTCAACTATCCGCTCCTTCCTGATCAGAGTGGCGGGTAAGATTCGAACAGGTTCGAACCAGTTCGGGTTAAACACCCCGGCGAATCACTTGTATCCAAAGCAGTGGGCTGCCTGGGTGTCTGTCGGTTTAGACTGACCTACCCCGTTTTAAAAAAAGTATGATAAAACAACATGGTGCATACTTGCGCCCTGTTTCTAAAAAACTCGGACATTACTGCTTATTCCTGAATCAATAAAAACAAGATGCACTTCGTTATCTTCTTGGTCACCCCTACTTCGATGGCCTGATTCCTGCCGAGTGTCAGCCAAAAAAAAGGCCTGATCTCTCTCCTTTTGAGAGATCAGGCCGAGAGCAACAAATTGAGTTTAGATTGAAATTTCATTGGTGAGAAAGTTGATAGCTTCTCTGTCAATCAAACCATATTCTGCCGTAAGGAGAACTCCGTTCTTCTTATCGGCAAACCACCATCGACGGCAGGTCTTGTCGATAAAAAGTGACAACCGATTTGTAATGGCAATGAACCCCTGTTCCTTTGCCAGTTTGATGATAGCTTTCCCCTGTGTGTTAAAATCTTTTTTAGACTGGACACATAGTGCTGTCAATTTCTTTTCCATACAAACCTCCTTGTCTGATTTTGCAGTTTGAAATCTATATTGGATCTGCCACGAGGACTATAATTGTCCCGGCTAAACTGACGCAAGTTGCGTGTAGTTCTATGTTCTTAAATCATCATTACTTGCATTATATCCTAACTAAAATTTCAAGTCTAAGATTAAAAGATTATTCCTGAATATCTTGGAGACAGTCTTTGCATTGTCTATTGGGCATGAGATGATTCTTGGCAATGTAAAGCGAATGCCCGACACGTCCAGTTAATATGTTTCCTGATTATACGTAACAACAAGGTGTCAGATTAGCTCGGATTTTTCTCCCAAATCATGTCAGATTGAGTCTGAATAACTACAGAGAAAGGGAATTTGAAGAATTACCAAACAAATCCCTCGCATTCTTCCCTTCTCTCTTTTTACTCCTTGTCTTTGCCTTCTCCTTCCCCTTCATTTTCTTCTTGAGTCGAGCTCTCTTTGGTCGCATCTACCAGGCCAAGTAAGGTCATATTCTGCTTCTGAGGTTTTGGCGCGGCCTTACCGGTGGAATCTGTCACTCTTCTTACCACTCGAGGTGAGATCCGTTTCCCTTTAGCGTTTGGATTCTTTAATAGATATTCATCAAAATAAACTTCTAAAACATTGCTCTTGGCTCGAGGTGAAGGTGCAAGGCCGACATGGGCGCTTGCCCCCTCACCCATCAGCAAGAGAAGAATTTTTGACCGTTTATCTTCGGGGAAGAGCCGATACTCCTTATCCAGGATAAACTTGGGGGTGGTAAAACGCTTGGCATAGGTCAGATTCTCGAGGCCGTCCCGATAGAGAATATTGAAGATCAGGCCGTCTTCGACAACCCCGATCCAGGCCAGTTCATGACCGATGAACAGTTTATCGCTTACCGGGATCACCTTGTACATGCCGTCATCGAAGATCAACAGAAGCCGGTCGTACTCGGAACAGTTCAGGGTAAAATCCTGCTTTTCATCTTCAGCCTTGATGTTATGGCCCAGAAAACCTGTGGCGCGCTGATAGCCGACCACCAGATTGGCAAGGGCCGCGCTGCGTACGCTGACCTCCTCAAACTCGCAGAGTTCTGTCTGCCGCGGGTAGAGATGGCCATATTTTTTCAGCAGGTCGCCAAGGAAGAAGACAGTGTAGCCGACCATGTCCTTGAGGTGATGACTGATCTTCTTGATCTCGCTACGGATATCCTTGATTTCCTTCTGCTGCTTATTGATATCATAACGGGAGATGCGCTTAATTTTAATCTCAAGTAAGCGCTCTATATCCTCGTTGGTGACTGGCCGAAGAAGCTCTGCGGTGAAGGGTTGCAAGGCACCGGCAACGCTCTGGATCACAGCCTTGTAGCTGGTCTCTTCCTCGATCTGTTTGTAGAGCCGTTCCTCTATAAAGATCTGCTCCAGGAGCCTGGCGTGCAGTTTTTCCTGAAATCTTCCGAGGTCAATCTCCAGTTCTTTGGTCAGGTCATGGACAAGTTTCTGGGTATTGTGCTCCAGCACCTCTTCGACCGTGCAGGTGAGCGGGGTATTATCCTTGATCAGGGTGAGATTGGGGGTAATGGCAACCTCGCAATCGGTGAAGGCATAGAGGGCCTCAATGGTCTCCTTGGCGTAGACCCCCCGGGCTAGATTGATCTCGACCTCGACATCTTCTGCCGTATAATCATTGATGGACAGGATCTTGATTTTCCCCGCCTTGGCCGCCTTCTCAACGGATTCGATCAGTGACTGGGTGGTTGTCCCATGGGGAATGTCCTTGACAATAATGGTCTTATCACTTGCCTCCTCAATGCGGGCTCGACAGCGGATCCGGCCATTACCATGGTCATAATGGGAGACATCCACCAGCCCCTTCTTCTGGAAATCTGGATAGAGGGTGATCTCTTCATTGTGCAGCAGTTTGATCTGGGCCTCAAGGAGTTCGCAGAAATTATGGGGCATGATCTTGGTGGCCATGCCGACCGCAATCCCATCCGCCCCGAGCAACAGCAGCAGGGGAATCTTGGCCGGCAGAGTGACAGGTTCCATCATCCTGCTGTCATAGGACTCAACGAACTGGGTCAGATCCTTATTGAAAAGGATCTCTTTGGCCAAGGGCGTGAGACGGCACTCGATATAACGAGCGGCCGAGGCCTGATCACCGGTATAGATATTGCCGAAATTCCCCTGCCGCTCAATTAAATATTCCTTGTTGGCCAGATTCACCAGGGCGGAGAAGATGGAGGCATCCCCGTGGGGATGGAGCTTCATGGTCTCGCCCACGACATTGGCCACCTTGTGGAACCGGCCGTCCTCCATGTTGAACAGGGTCTGAAGGATACGGCGCTGGACCGGCTTCAGACCGTCGTGGATGTCGGGAATTGCTCGTTCCCTGATGACATAGGAGGAGTACTCAAGAAAATTCTTTTCAAAGAGGTTATGCAGTCTTCCGTACTGTGAGTTCATAAAAAAATTGCAGGTTGAAAGTTGAAAGTTGAAAGCTCTTTCTTGGGTATGGAAATGACAAGTTCAGTTATGATTGAAAACGTAACGCTTGAAGATCACGCTTAAATCGTGGTCACCAGGTGCTCCATGATGTACTGCTTGCGTTCCGGAGTATTCTTCCCCATATAAAAGGAGAGGATCTTGCTCACCTCGCTGACGGTCCCCATATTGACCTGCTGCAGCCGGATATCAGGACCGATGAACTGCTTGAACTCCTTGGGGGAAATCTCGCCCAGTCCTTTGAAACGGGTCATCTCCACATTGCCGGCCTTGGCGCTGGTCCCTTGCAGTTTTTTAACGGCAGTAATCTTTTCCTTGTCTGAGTAACAGTAAAAAGTCTCTTTCTTGTTGCGAACCCGAAAGAGCGGGGTCTCGAGGATATAGACGTAGCCCAACTTGACCAGCGGTTCAAAGTAGTGGAGAAAGAAGGTCAGGAGCAGATTGCGGATATGGAGCCCGTCCACATCCGCATCGGTGGCCAGGATCACCTTGTCGTAGCGCAGATTGGAAATGGACTCTTCAATGTCGAGGGCTCGCATCAGGGAGTACATCTCTTCATTCTTGTACAACAGCGCCAGCTTCTGTCCCAGGACGTTCATGGGCTTGCCTTTCAGGGAAAATACTGCCTGGGTCAGCGGGTCGCGAGAGGAGACGATGGAACCGGCTGCCGACTGCCCTTCGGTGATGAAGACCATATTATGGTTGCCTTCAGACGATGGTTTTTTGCGCGTGGGATGATGCTTGCAGTCTTTTAACTGGGGAATCTTGAAGGCCACTTTTTTTGATTTGGCCTTGGCCTCCAAGCGGACACTCTGCAATTCCTTCCTGACCTTTTCATTGCGCTGGATTTTCTCCAGCAGTCTGTCCGCTGTCTCGGTATTTTTATAGAGGGCGCTGGAGACCGCGTCTTTCACCTTGTTCACGATCCAGGAACGGATATCGCCATTGCCCAGTTTATTCTTGGTCTGGGATTCAAAGAGAGGGTCTTTGATCTTGATCGCCAGGGTGCCGACAATGCCGTCCCGCACATCCTGGCCGACAAAGCTTTTTTTGGAAAACTCATTGACTCCCTTGAGAATTCCCTCGCGGAAGGCGGAAAGATGGGTACCGCCCTCGCTCGTATAGGTGCCGTTTACAAAGGAATAATAGGTGTCGCCATAGCCGTCGGTATGGGAGAAACAAAACTCCAGGGTGGGATCACGGTAATAGATGGGCTCGTATATATTCTGATCATCCAGCTCCTTGGCCAGCAGATCAAGAAGGCCATTGGCAGAATAATAGCAGCTCTTGTCCAGATACACCTTCATTCCGGCATTAAGATAGGCATACCGCCACAACCTCTCTTCGATAAAGCGAAGATCAAAGGTGAAATCCTGGAACATCTCCCGGTCCGGGACAAATTCCACCAGGGTGCCGTTCGCCTCGTTGCTCTCGCCGTTCTCCTGGCTGACCAGCACTCCTTTGGTGAAAACCGCGCTGGCAAACTTGCCGTCGCGAAAAGCTGTAACCTTGAAGTGTGACGACATGGCGTTCACCGCCTTGGTGCCCACCCCGTTCAGACCGACGGAGAACTGAAACACATCGGTATTATACTTGGCGCCGGTATTGATGGTGGAGACGCAGTCAACGATCTTGCCCAGGGGAATACCCCGGCCAAAGTCGCGAATCGTAACCATCCCGTCTTCACCGATATGGATATTGACCCGCTTGCCCGCCCCCATAATATATTCATCGACGGCATTATCAACGACCTCCTTGAGCAGGATATAGATACCGTCATCGGGGTGAGTTCCGGTGCCAAGGCGGCCGATATACATCCCGGGCCGCTTGCGGATATGCTCAAGGGAACTAAGGGTCTTGATCTTGCTTTCGTCGTAATTATGAGAAGATAGTGTCATAACATGATGCTGGATATAGGTTTTATGAGGGGCTTTTTTGTATACTCTTATTCAAGCCTTGCAATACTATTGTATTTCACTATATTAATCAACTCTGATGGCCACGCGGGAGCCGTTATGAAATAAATCCTTTTTTTTCCAGGTATCTTCCATGTATTGCCCCCAACCCACATTATCGCCAACCGTGCTGACCATTGCCGGTTCAGACCCCTCTGGCGGGGCCGGAATCCAGGCTGATCTGAAGACCATGACCGCCATCGGTGTATATGGTGCGGCGGCCATTACCTGTATTACCGTCCAGAATTCCCTGGGTGTCACCGAGTCTGTCCCTTTAGAATCCGGACTTGTGCTCAGGCAGGTTCAGGCCGTACTGGCTGACCACCATGTGACCCATATCAAGATCGGCATGATCGGTACCATGGAGATAGCCACGGCCTTGGGGGGACTCCTTGCAGATTATTCAGGTGAGGTGATATACGACCCCGTCCTGGCCTCGACCACCGGCCAGTCCCTGCTCAGTTGTTCCAGGCTTGCAGAACTGAGCGGCCAGCTCATCAGCAAGGCCACCGTCCTGACCCCCAATGGCGATGAGCTAGCACAGCTGGCTCATCAGAAAATAGCAACAGCGGAAGAGGCTCTGCGTTGCGCCAGAGCCATCCTCACGAGGCATGAGCATCTTCGAGCTGTCATCGTCAAGGGCGGACACCTGGAACCAGACAGCACAGATATCCACGATTATCTGGTCATGAAAAATGAGAAAGTCGTTGTCAGCAAGCGAAAACGCATCCAAAGTGCCAATCTGCACGGAACAGGCTGCACCTATGCCTCCGCCTTCGCCGCCTTTCATTGTCGGGAAAGGGATTACCGAAAGGTATTTTCCCTTACCGCCGTCTACATGGACAGCATCATCAACAGGAGTAGCTCCATCTCACTGGTAAAAAGCCGCGCCAACGGGCCGCTTGTCCATGCCCTATAATTTGATATCAGTCAACAGAAAGAAGAGGCGCTATTGGGCCTGGAAAAAACCGGCAGCAGGAACAGATAAAATGTATTGAATCTTTGAAGAGCATGGCCGGAGCCATTGCCCATCGTTTCAGCAATACCATGATGGTGGTCCTGGGAAGGATGGAGAGGCTGGAGTTAATCCTGCCAGCCAAGACAAAAGAAAGGGATATGACCACATTAGAAATGGTAGACGGCCAATGAGATCACCAAGATGGGATGCGTCAGGCCATACTGAACATATTTTTGAATCTTTTTTCAGCAGCAAGTTTGTCGGCCATGGATTGGAGCTGGCCCTGGGGCAGAGGTTATACGCTCCCATCACAGAGTCAGCCTCGTGCAGAGCTCATTGGGGTAAGGGAACGACAATACGGACCTTGCTGTCTGCAGACCGAAAAGGAAGTGAACGGCTGAGTTGCTACAAGCCCGCTCCCTGCAGACTGAGAACCAATTCTTGCTGTTCAGTGGAAAGCTGCTCAGGAACTTGAACACCAAGTTTAACGTAGATATCGCCCCGACTCCCAAGAGGACCACTGGGAAGGCCATGACCTTTGATCCGCAATCTGGCATCCGGCTGGATACCGGAAGGGACATTGACCATAAATTTCTTTCCTTCCAGGGTCTCGATTTCAACCTTTGTTCCCAGACAGGCATCACTGAAGGAGATCCATTTTTCACAAATCAGATCATCCCCATCTCTTTGAAAACGATCATGCTTGCTCACCTCCACCTTGAGAAAGAGGTCGCCAGGGGCACCACCCTGCGGAGAGGCGCCGCCTTTCCCTTTTAAACGCAATTTTTTTCCTGCCTCAATCCCTTTTGGAATTTTGACCGTGACGTTCTGGGGTGTACCGTTGGTGCGTAAGCTGATGTTCTTTTCGGCGCCATGCATGACCTCATCCAAGGTCACTGACAGCTGATAGGTCAGATCCTGGCCTTTTGCCGGTTGCTGGCAACCACCTGCCCCACAACCGCCGCCCATTCTGCTACCAGCTCCCTGCCCGAAGAATGATTGAAACGACTGGGCTCCCCCACCCATATTGTTGCGAAAGGTCGTGGAACCACCACCGGCCCCGGCGCCAAATTGACGGAGGATATCATTCAAATCAAAATTACGAAAGATGTCTTCCTGCGAATAGCGTTGATGAAAATCAGAGGAACCAAAGGTGTCGTACTGTTTTTTCTTTTCGGCATCCGACAGTACCGCATAGGCCTCATTAATCTCTTTGAACTTGGCCTCTGCTGTTTTATCCCCCTGATTTTTGTCAGGATGATACTTCAGGGCTAATTGACGATATGCTTTTTTGATCTCGGCAGGTGAAGCGCTCTTGGGCACGCCTAATGTTTCGTAATATTCCATTGTTGATTTATGATTAAACGAATTGTGTTGTGATAAAAATATGTACGTGAATGTTCAATACGTTAAACAATAGGAATGCATTGTTTATCAGTCAAGCCTACCAGCAACAATGACAAGAACTGTTCTATAAAAATAAAAAAAACGGAATCCTGGAAGATTCCGTTTTTCCTTCTCAACTACCTGATTTATTAATTAACAATTAAAAAGGCACATCATCCCTACCTCCTCCACCCATCATTCCAGCAGGAGGTTCGGCATAGAATGATTCCTGCGATCCGCCGCCCATGCTGCTTCCGCCGCTATATCCACCTTCAGCTGAGCCTTTTGAATCAAGCATCTTCATTTCATTTGCTACAATTTCAGTAGTATATTTATCATTCCCGTTTTGATCCTGCCACTTTCTAGTTTGGAGTTTGCCTTCTATATAAACTTTTGAACCTTTATGGAGATAATTCCCGCAGATCTCGGCCAATTTCCGCCAGGCAACAACCCGGTGCCACTCGGTGATTTCCTGCATTTGTCCATCTTTATCTTTCCATCGTTCAGTGGTAGCCATAGTAAAAGTAACCACCGAAGTTCCACTTTGGGTTGCACGAATTTCCGGGTCTTTTCCCAAATGGCCAATAAGCATAACTTTGTTCAGCATAATTTCTCCTGCACCATGAGTAGTTCATTGATGTATCATAAAAGACAGAAAGCATCCATGATGCTTGATCAATCCCCTGTCTGATTTCAGTCAGTATTCTTCTTACCATAGAGCAGGCGTTTTCTTCCAGAAGAAAATTGACAACCACTGTTTAGAAGCCGTTACGAAACAACTTGTCCCTTGAGCCTCTGGTAAAACTATAAAAAACCTTACATCCTATTTAACATCTTGAAATAATTATATCTTATCTCATTTTCTATTATATTTATTGGTTGCCGACAAAACAAAACCAAGCGCGGATTCAAAACTGGAAAGCCACTTATATTGGTTTTGAAGAGAGCTGGGGTAATATCCGGGCCTCTTCAACGACCAAGTAAAAGGAACACAAATGAAAGACTACACCCAACTCACCATAGAACAACGATACCAGACTTTTAGTTTAAAGATAGCAGCTTTTAATCGGTCGAGAATTGCGAACAATCTACAGCTGCATAAATCGCCCCTATTTTCCTACGGAACCATTCAGGATAAGGCGTTTTTTGATATTCTGAGAAAAATATTGACTCGCAATTGGCCGTACTGTAATATTTTTTCGGTAGGTAGACATGTTGGGGGTATTTGCCATGGTCGCACCAATTACGGTGGATACTCTAATGACAGATTGTCAGCCTATGAGACCGATAAGAAAAGTAATCCTGATATTATTTTCATCTCCTGATAGCTTTCAGTCCCCGGAGAGATAATGGGGAAAAACGAATTTCTATCACCTCACCTTTTAAAAACAATCCATCCACTTGCGTTTCCAGAGGAGAGTCCGGCTCACGGGAGTTGATCCCTTCAGCGAAAAACATTATTGCCATTGCCTGCAATCATTTCCAGGTAACAAAAAAGCAGATTGTCTCCTCTAGATACAGAGCAGGTAATTGCCGAGAAAAGTGGCAAATTATCTGGTTATTCATTACAGCAGGCTAAACAGTATTGTTGAGCGGATAAAAGCGCTTAAGAATAAAGATTGAACATTGTAAATGTTGCTGCCAGAAAGCGGAAGGCCACCCAACAAAATTCACCAGTAGATTTGATTATTGTTCATTTTTAATCGCTAGGAAAAGGAACACACCCCCTTGAAAATTGTATCCATAACCATGGTTCTTGCAGGCATTGCCTTGCTCGCTTTTTCTCTTAATCCAACCAGAAAGATCTGTCGTAGAAGACATCAGCTTTACACCTCTTGGAAATTTCTTGGCGTCCTGATCATCTTCTTTATCGTTGGTTATATCCTCTTTCTTAATATGGCGCTGAAAGCCCAAGCCTCCACTCTTGAGATGATTGTTGCCACCATCCTCTTTAGCGGCGCCATTTTTGTCGTCATGGTGGTGCGGTTGAGCTTGGCCACCATCAGGCTCGGCGAACATTTTGCCGCCTTGGAACGGCACCGGGCCCTCCATGACGAACTCACGGAGTTGCCAAACCGTATCCTGGCCGAGGAGCAACTCGATCATGGCCTGCTGTTTGCCAAACGTCACGGCAACCCTCTGGCCTTCGTCCTCATGGACCTTGTCCGTTTCAAAGAGATCAATGACTCTCTTGGCCATTTTTACGGCGATTATGTTCTTCAGGAAGTAGCTCTTCGAATGAAGAATGTGGTGCGGGAATCTGACACTTTGTCCCGAGCAGGTGGCGATGAATTTTCCCTGGTGCTGCCGAACACCAGCCTGGAGCAGGCGGTGATGATCAGCATGAAGATCGCCGATGCTATTGATCAACCTTTTATGATTGAGGGGCATAGCCTCAAGGTAGGCATTAGTATCGGAATTGCCATGTACCCCGACCATGGCTCCGACAGTGAGACCTTGGTGCAGCGGGCCGACGTCGCCATGTATGATGCCAAACGTAATGACGTTATCTATGCCGTCTTTAATATCGAGCAGCACCGGACGACCTTTAATCGTCTGGTATTGATCGGTGAACTGCGTGATGCTATCAACAAGAAAGACATGTTTCTCTGCTATCAACCGAAAATTTCCATTCGGGACAAGACCTTGATAGGCGTAGAGGCCTTAGTTCGCTGGCAGCACACGGATCGGGGGGTCATCAATCCAGATGATTTCATCCCCCTTGCCGAGCAGGCCGGACTTTGCAAACAATTCACCAAGTTGGTGATTGATAAGGCATTGGAACAATGTGGTAAATGGCAGCAAGAAGGCTACCACATTCCTGTGGCGGTTAATCTGTCTCTTAAAAACCTCCACGACCTCGATTTTCCCTCTGATGTCGCTACCCTCCTCACTAAGTGGCAGATTAAACCGGCAATGCTGCTCTTGGAGATTACTGAAAGTAGCATTGTCGTTGATCAGGATCGGGTTGCCAAGGTAGTTACCGAACTTAAAGAAATGGGCCTGCAGCTCTCCATTGATGATTTTGGCACCGGCTATTCCTCCATATCCTATCTGAGAAAATTTCCAGCCCGTGAGATCAAGATCGACAAGTCCTTTATCATTGGCATGCTCCAGAATGAAGACAATACGGTGATCGTCAAATCCACCATTGAAATGGTTCATAACATCGGCCGCAAGGTGGTGGCTGAAGGTGTTGAGGATGAGGAGACCCTGAAGCTCCTGGAGGAACTTGATTGCGACATTCTCCAGGGCTTTCATCTCTGCCACCCCCTGCCGAGCAATGAACTCCAGGATTGGCTTGAAACCACTGCCTGGACTGTTTTAAAAAAAATAGCTATACCAGAAACTCAGCATTCCGAATTGGCACATGAGCAAGAGATATTCGTTTAGCAAACTTAGTGGTAGTTCCTGTTCCCAGAAACACCGAGTAAAACACTATCAAAACTCGTCGAGATACTCATGGCCATTCCTGCCTAGCACCCCTGCCTATTCCTGTCAGTCCATGAATACCAATTCCGTCCTCCACGGCTGCGATGCCTTTCTGCCCCCTCTGGGGGAAGATTATTTTGTCGAAATCATAAACAGTCGGGCCTTTCATCTCCTGGAAACTCGAAACATGCGGAAAGTAACTCATCAGTACCACAAACGCTTCCGGAATGTGGTGCACACAGGAAAAGCCTCTTTACGACCAAGTTTGATATCTCGAAGCTCACCAAGATCCTTGAGAGAGAGCTTGATTTAAAACCAAAGAAACTATACAAGAGAGGACGCTCTGCCAAGGGCGAACAACGTGAATCAGAATGGTTTCGCGCCTGACTTCATCCCTGAACCGTCCGGTCCAGCATCTGCGGAATCCCCCCTCTTTCTCCGGGAGTATAGCCCATTACCTCCTGCCAGATCTCGTCACTTTCCATACAAAAATAGATGCAGGTCTTGGGATGTGCCCTGCTTTTCAAAAACTTATAGATGTGCTGATACAATTTCACCCGATGGGGGCGAAAGTAGCGGCTTTTACCATCAAGCCCTTCGATGAATTCCTGATAATAGATCCGCGACTGGGGGAAGCGCCCTGTTCCAATTTTCTTGAGCGCCGGCAGGTAACGCAACGCCCCCATTGAGATCCAGGCGATGTTCTGAGCCGGCACCGTATCAAAGAGACGGGTAATGGTCTCTGCGTAGCCTTGCTCCCATCCAGGATGTTCAATGATGGGATCGAAATGAAAGGCCAGCTTATATCCCCATTGAGCACACTGCCGGGCAGCAGCAAGTCTCTGCTCAAGGGTCGCGGTCCGAATCTCTTCCCTGGCCATGATGGGGGTGCTGTTCAGAGACCAGGCAACAACTGTGCGTCCCTTATGTTCGAGCCCTTCCAGATTATGGATAACCGCGCTCTTGGTTTTAAGCTCCAGCACGGCCTTTTGCTGGCTGGCCATAAAGCTCACCAGGGTCCGGCTGAGATTGGTAAATCGGTCGAGGGCCAGGGAATCGGTGAATTCACCTGTACCTATCCGAAAAAAACGATTGGGCTCCGCCGTAAAGGCGGTAGTCATCTCACCTATCAGGTCATCAACATTAACAAAAAAAGTGAGCCATGGTTTGTTCAGATAGGCCTGCAGTATACAGTAAACACAGTCCATGGGACAGTTCATACCGATATTCAAGACCTGATATTCACAGCAGCGATACTCCCGGGTGGCGGGACAGGGCTTGAAAAAATGGCCTCTGTTGCGGCACAGCAACAGATGCTGTTTACCGACAGTAAGATTCTCGGGATAATGACCAGAAATTGCCTCCAGATCCTGATAATCAGGAATAACCGTATAGGGCAGTTTGACTCTAGCAAGAATTTCTCGGGTATAAGGAAGATTCAGGCAGGAGTCTTCAACATGAATCTCTTTAACAAAGAGCGATGGATCGGCCCATGATTGTATTTGTGACATTCGCATTCCTACCAGACAAGGCCTGGCCTCCTCATTCCATTTCTCAATCAAAAAAGAATTTTGAAACAGAATTATTGATATTTTTTGTATATATCCAAGTACACTGCACCTTCGTCGCCTTTACCATGCTTGATACAGCCACGACTATAGACCAGGCACTTCTGCTGCAACTCTCGAAAGGCAAGATCGTGCTGTTCTTGGTTCAGACTTACATTCTCCAGAAGACGCATAATGCTATGAATGCGTAATTTATCCATACCGATACGGTATTGACAAGAGACCTGATCTTCCCTTCCCCCTTCTTTAATAGTAAGTGGTCTGTCTACTAGAAGAAAAGGATACCTGCTGCTTGCGCGCAACCAGAAGTCGTAATCTTCGCAGCAGGGAAGCATTGGCGAAAAAACTCCTATTGCCGTAAACAATTCTTTTCTTACCATGACTGTTGACATCCCCACAGTACAAAGTTGCAGGCAGTGATCGAAGATATCACCATGACGCGGCAGGTGCTTTTTTTTCTGATTCAAATGCACACCTCCTCGCAGCCATTGTTCCCTGGTGTGAGATATCAGATAACCTGGATTTTCCTCCATGGCCTTTTGTTGCTGTGCTAATTTGTCTTTTCGCCAATGATCATCAGAATCAAGAAAAGCGACCAGCTCAGATTGAGCCCGAAGAATGCCAAGATTCCTGGCGGCAGCGGGCCCCATGTTCTCTTGATAAAAAAAATAAATGGGAATGGCACTGTGTTCACGCAGTGAAGCGACAAGCGCGACAGTCTGGTCCGTAGATCCGTCATCGATCACCAGAATTTCAGAACAGGCAATTGTCTGACACAGAACAGAACGTATGGCGCGTCCTAAAAATTTTTCTCTATTGTAGGTTGGGATAATAACAGAAATTGCTGTCATTTCAGTACATAGCCGTTCGTTAAAGGGAAGCGAAGCTGAAGACAACGTAAAAGGAATAAAAGGAAGTGGCTTTTTTCATCTGAAATACTGTATAATTTAAATTTTATCAACCATTCTCACATTCCAGAAGTTTGGAATCATGACTTTAATCTCTTCCCTGCCCCCCTATAATGAGCACTGACATACTTATAAATGCGACAAGTTACGAAACACGAATAGCTCTTGTCGAAAACGATCATCTTGTTGAGTTACATATCCAACGACCCTCGGAAAAAGGACTGGTCGGCAATATCTATAAAGGTCGGGTAGTACGGGTATTGCCCGGAATGCAGGCGGCATTCGTTAATATCGGCTTGGACAGAACAGGATTTTTGTATGTCGATGATGTCTATATCTCCATGACTGAGCTTGAACAGAGGCTGCTAGGCCAGGAGCAACAACCATGCGGGAAGTACAATTTTACATCCTCCGTCTCCGACAACGAGATTCGCCGTATTTCCGGAATGAATATTGAGGATCTTTTGCGTGAAGGACAGGACGTCACCGTCCAAGTTGGCAAAGATCCCATTGGCACCAAAGGGGCCCGTCTCACCTGCCACATCACCCTACCCTGCCGCAATCTTGTTTTCATGCCACTTACTGATCACATTGGTATCTCCAGGAAGATTGAAGACGAAACCCTCCGTCAGACCTTGCGGGAACGTATCGAAAAACTTCGCCCTGCCGGCACCGGCTTCATTGTCCGTACTGTTGCCGAATATGCGGACATGGAAGAACTGGAAGCAGATATGGAATTTCTACTTCACCTGTGGGATGAGATTCAGGACATCAATTCAAGCTCTTCTGCCCCTTCCCTTGTCTATGAAGACCTTGACATCACCTTTCGTTCAGTACGTGATCTCTTTACCGCCGATGTGAACACCCTGGTGGTTGACGATAAGGAAACCTATGAAAACCTGTTGAATTTTATTAAAATTTTTGCCCCCGATCTACAGCATCAGATCGTTTTTTACCAGGAGATAGCACCACTTTTTGAGGCCCATGGTATCGAGATAGAGATCAGCCGGGTCATTGAAAAGAAGGTTTGGCTCCGCTCGGGAGGGTACATTATTATCGAAACGACAGAAGCCCTCACGGTTATTGATGTCAATACCGGACGTTTTGTGGGTAAAAATGATCTTGAAGAGACCATATTCAAGACCAATATGGAGGCGGTCAAAGAGATTGCCTATCAACTACGACTACGTAATATTGGCGGAATCATCATTATTGATTTTATTGATATGGATGATGAACTGCACCGCGAAGAGCTGTTCACCTCATTTAAGGAAGCCGTTAAGAAAGATAAAAGCAGGATCAATATCCTCAAGCTTACAGAATTCGGCCTGGTTCAGATGACACGAAAACGCAGTTGTGAAAACTTGAAGCAACTCCTTTGCGAGCCGTGTCATTATTGTGCCGGTGAGGGAACTCTAAAATCCCGCCGGACTATCTGCTATGAAATCTTCCGGAAGATTTCCAGAGAGACCTTGAGACATAAGGGGAACACACTCACCCTCAAAGTCCATCCCCGGATTGCTGATATGTTGTTGAAAGAGGAAGAACATGTTACCCTGGAACTCGAACGCAATACCAGAAAACTACTGACCATCATCCCTGATAATAATTTGCATATTGAAAAATATGAGATCTCTTGGAAGAATTAGGAACCGTTACAAAATAACAATTATTTTTCTGACTGTTTTTTTTACGGACCCTTTTACCGGTCACACTATTTCAATAATATGATTATTTTTGAACGACGTCGTAAGCAAATGACTGTTCCGGTAACAAAATATTAAACAAGATCAACCAGGCGAAAAAAGGAGCACAAAGCCTCATGGCAGAACAACGGTTTAAAAAACATGGAAAAAAGAGAAACCTGTTGCAACCATTTCTTCTTCTACTCATTGTAGCATTACTGGCAGCTGCAGGTTTCGGGTCACTGACCCTCTTTGAAAGAGGAACACCAGTCATTACCATGGATGAGATTCCCGAATATATCGGAGCAAACACCACCCTGGATCTGACCATAACAGATACCAAAAGCGGGATTCGCAATATCTATATGACCATCAACCAGGGAACTCAGAAAAAAGAAGTTTTACATACCGACTATCCCCGCCAGGGATATATGGGAAAAGTCGGTCCGGCAGAGATCAAAGAAAAACAACTGATTGATATCAAAAAACTTGGGCTGAAAGATGGCCCTGCAGAAATCGTTTTTGAAGTGCGTGATTACTCATTGTGGGGATTATTTCAGGGAAATCTGACACGTATTGCCAAGAATATCACTATTGATACCAAGGCGCCAAAAATTAATCTCCTCCATGCCACCCGCTATTTGAGACAAGGAGGCGCAGGTATTGTCATTTATCAGACAACGGAGGACGCCCTGCAGCATGGAGTTCAGATTAACGGGAATTTCCATCCTGGATTTCCGCTAAATGATGGGCGCGAACACACCTATATAGCCTTTATAGCCCTGCCCTACGATGCTACGGCCATTGTTGATGCCAAGATAACTGCTGAAGACCTTGCAGGGAATAAGGCCGCTATCGGTTTTTCCAGCACTTATAAAAAAGCAAACCAGAAACATGACGACATTAACATCAGCGATGGCTTTCTTTCTGCAAAAATCCCTGAGTTTGAAGAGCATTACCCGGAGATGAAGGGGGACATGATAGAAAAATACCTCTACACCAACCGGGATCTTCGTGATATAAATAATAAAAAAATTCATGATCTTTGTAAAAAACCAAGCCCTGAACGATTATGGAAGGGGACTTTCCTGCGCATGCCCGGCAGTCCACGTGCAGGTTTTGCCGATCATCGCACCTATTTTTATAACGGGCAGCCCATTGACGAACAGGTTCATCTGGGGGTTGATATCGCCTCCACCCAAAGAGCTGATGTCAGAGCAGCCGAGGCCGGCAAGGTTGTCTTTACAGGATATAACGGGATTTATGGCGAGATGGTGATGTTGGATCATGGCCAGGGGGTTTTCAGCCTCTATTCCCATCTCAGTCAGATCAATGTTACCATGGACACCCAAGTGGATCAGAATACCGTTCTTGGCCTGACCGGAACCACTGGCATGGCCGGAGGCGACCACTTGCACTTTTCCATGCTGATAAACGGCATCTTTGTCAATCCTGTAGAATGGTGGGATCCGCACTGGATTGCGGTCACTATTGATGGTCCCGTGGCAGGATCAAAATTCAACTAAAAAAAAAACGCCCCGTCCTTCTCTGTTTTTCACCAGAAAGACGGGGCGTTTGTATCTATACTTAATCTTCTATCTCATAATCCCCCTGTCCACAGATACTGCAACGTAACATAGGGTTATCCTTATCAAAGATAAACTCCCACTTTTTCTCATCGATCAGCTCGGCCTGCTCCTGACCACAACTGACACAGACCCACTTGTCACCCTCTTCTGTCTCAAATAAATGCATAATGCCTTCCTCGCTATAATAGAATTATCGAAATATGTACCAGGGATCAGCTGAAAGCATTCTACACGGTGAGTGTGACTCTCACTTTTTACTCTTCAACTTGCCTTTACCCTCTTTATAAACCTTAATTGTGCCAAATTCGCCATCAAAACCTGCTTTCCGTTGGACCTGATTCTGTCTGACCCGACTAATAGCCTCACCCAACAAGGGTAAATCCGCAGACAATAACTCGGTAACCGGGGTCTCAGTCAGGATTGTCAACTCGGAGCCAAATTTTTGAATGAGTTGCAGATACTTCGCCATAACCGTTTTTGTCCCTGCCCCCACCCCCAAAAGTTCAGCAAGAATCTCTTGAAGCGGTATCAGACTGAAAACATCAGGAGCTCCAGAGGGAAAAACCGGAGACTGTCTGTCAGCAAGATCAAGGACTCTGGAAAGGACGCCTATGGTCATTGGGTTACCGCAGACCGGACAGAGTCCGTGCAACTCGCGGCTTTGATATGGATCACAACAGAAGCCACAATTACGATGGCCGTCATGATGATACTTCCCCTCTTCCGGAAAAAATTCAATGGTCGCTGCCAGATGGCGATGGCCGCTTACATCACATGGAGCCTGCAAAGCGGCCTTCATGGCAAAAAAGTCAAACGAGGTATCAAAGACATTGGCTTCCCGGCACAATTTCCCTGGAGAGTGACAATCAGAGTTTGAGATAAGGGTGTATTGGTCAAGAGCTGAAACAAGCCGATTCATTGCCGGATCAGAAGAAAGCCCAGTTTCCAGGGAAAAGACATGAGCCGCAAGATCGCCAAAACATTCTTCAACGGAGTCAAATCCCGACCTTGAACCAAACATGGAAAACCAGGGAGTCCAGATGTGGGCCGGGACAAGAAAACCACCAGAAGCCTTGCCCATTACTATTTCCAGAAGGTCCCGTGAATCAAGTCCGAGGATTGGTCTGCCATCCGTCGCAAGATTACCAATGGTAGCCAGAGTCTTATTGATACGTTCTACCGAGGCAAAATCGGGAACATAAATCAGATTATGCACCTTCCTGACTTTACCATGACGTTTATAGATACAACTTATCTCAGCGCTAAGAACAAATCGGGCAGGAAGTGACTCTGGTGAGGGCGTAAAAGAAAAGGGTAAGGAAAAATCGGGAGAGAGTGATCTTTTTAATTGAAAGAATCCCGGTTCAGCAGGCTCAAGTGCCTCTTGCAGTTCACGGAACCATAAGGGATGGGTGAAATCCCCTGTTCCAAGGAGATGAACCCCTTTAATCTGAGACCAAGCTGCCAGGGAACGAATATTAGATTTATTACTGGTGGCTCTGGAATAGGGTGAATGGATATGAAGGTCAGCAATAAAACGCATCGTTATCTCAAAAAAGCTATACCACTCTTGGGCAGGTATAGCTTACATGCCATACAGATCCTCACACATCAATTCTATAAGCACTTTGTGTCAATATAAGAGCAAAGTTCTTTAAAATCCTGTTCATATATATTGAGAAATTGAACGCCAGTTAAACAAAAAGGAGCTGTGGAAAATTTTTGGGCCCATAGCACCTTTCCTATCACCTTGATATTGAGTTCATCAAGGGCAATATCAAGCCTCAATACAGATTGAAGAGGATAAGAGTCCATCGAATAAAAGGAAATCCCACCACCACTAATATCCCGACACTTGCAACAAACAATATCCCCCAAAGGCTGTGCGTTATCTGACGGGATTAGATTCACATCAACTTCCAGATCAAGTGGGATTCGGGGGTGTTTTCTCCGTTCAGAAAAATTTTCATTTTCCATAAAAATCCTTTCGTTAAAAAAATATCAATTTTGTTGTCACGAGTGTACGTGGGACAACGAACAACTACTATGCCATTACAACCTGCTGCCGGTTTTGGCGATCCAACTTGGCAATCAACTCCACAATCCCCTGTTCATCAGCAATCAATGTCTCTGGGAATTTACGGATAATTTTTTCACTCATATCTTTACAAAGACATCGAGAGAGATCCAAACTAATAACTGTGCCGTTATGCTTTCCAATAGCATCCATCCCTTTCACACCATCATTTTCAGACCCGGAAAGCACTATTCCCACAACTCGTTCCTTTAAGAGTGGCGCCAGCGACATCAACGACGTATTAATCGCCCCTTGTTTCACAAAACCTGGATCACTCGTTACCCGCAGGACATAATGACCACTATAAGGCGAAAAAGTCACTCGCTCAGTACCGGAGAAGATATAACAAGACCCACCTTCCATGGTCAGACCATCCTGACCGCGCACCACTTTCATGCCACTGATTGAACCAAGATATTCAACAAAAGAAGAAACCTTTTCCGGTTCGTCATGGATAACCACAACCACGGCCCCACCCATTTCGGGAGAAAGAGAAGGAATGATTTGCAGCAGATTAACATACCCCCCCTCACCCGCACCCATTACTACGGCATAGGAAAGACGGCGAAACTTCTCATCTGCACTTAATTTAATTTCATCGCCACAGTGGCTGCAATGCGCACTATCGCTCATTGAAAGTACCTGCGCATCTACCACATTCCTGGTTCCGCAATCTTCACAAAAAACAAGATGCGGGGCATTGCCGATCTCTGCTTTACCAAGTACAGACTGCATTGGATCAATAGATTTTACTGTAATGGTTGCTGCCTGAATCACTTTCTTTATTATAAGTTCATTGTCGGCGGCCATATCACTTCCCTTGAAGAAAGATGACTTGGCCACAAAATCAACGGCACCATACTTGAGCGCGTCAAAAGATCTGGCGGTGCCATCCTGGCTTAAGCTGGAAAAAATAATAGTCGGGGTAGGGGTATGAATCATCAGATGTTGCAAGGTTGTTAGCCCATCCATGATCGGCATTTCCATATCCAGGATCAAAACATCAGGGTGAAACTTAATAATCTGTTCAAGGGCCTCTATACCGTTTGCCGCATCATCTAGTACCTGAATATGCTGCATCCTTTTAAAGATATCCCGCAATATCCTGCGGAAGACCCAGGAATCATCAGCAATAAGAACTTTGATTGGAAAAGATGGCGTAGTTGTTTGGGTAGTTCTCTGTGTCAAGAATCACATCCCTTATAAAAATTTTTCATCGATAGACCATCTGTAGAAAAAAATAAACTAGGAGTCTGTCGGATTGTCCGAATTTAAAAAAGATAACATATTGATATTGCTACATATAATACAAGTTGCAAGTTGCGTAACATTTCAGGTATTTCTTTAAATATCAGCAAGTTACGAAAACCGAATCACCAAAATCCGACAGACTCCTAGATTTGACATCAATGGAATAATCAAAAAAGCTATTCCACTCTTATCGAGTTCATTCTCATCTCTTATAAAAACATTATCATTATAACATGAAAGAAAGGGTTACTGTCAAGGAGGCGACAATCACCATCAATAAAAATATAACAAACACCTGATAAGGCTCATATGATGTCATACATAAAGACCTTGCGCCTGGATATAGTTCAAGACGACAGCAGGCACAATTCCTTCAACTGGCATAGTATCTTTGAGATCTTGACGGATTTGGGAGGAAGAAAGGTTAGCAAACGGAGTTAAAGGAACACGAGGGAAGAAAATTTTTTTCTGTAATAAAGGATGAGCCCAGATCTGCAAAGAATCATCCGGTTCATAGCCAAGTGTTTTTATAAGATCTTTCACTTTGCAGGAGGCGCTCCCCGTCCTGGCAAGTACCACAAAATGCGTAGACTCAAGAACCTGTTTGTATAACTTCCAGGTAGTGATCTCAAGAAATGCATCCGCGCCGATAATGAAAAAAAAATCGGTGGCAACAGTTGTATGGCTGTCAAGATATCTTAAAGTATCGATAGTATACGACGGCTCGGGCAGACTCGCTTCTATGGTGGACAGCTTTAATTCAGGCCTGCCGTCCAAAGCCAGTTGAATCATATTGGCCCGATGGTTAAAACTGGCAACCGCTTTACCATTCTTATGGGGGGGTACAGCTGCGGGAATAAACATGACCTCCCGCAGATCGCAAAAGTTCTTTGCAATCTCGGCAATCTGCAAATGACCATTATGAATAGGATCAAAGGTACCTCCGAGGAGCCCTACACGTTGATTCAACTCCGTACCTGCCCCGCACCATAGATGATAAATTTCTTGGTGGTAAGCTCGGATAGTCCCATGGGACCGTAGGCGTGCAATTTCGTGGTGCTGATTCCGATCTCCGCTCCCAGGCCAAGCTGTCCACCATCGTTGAACCTGGTAGAGGCATTGACCATGACTGCCGAGGCATCAACCTCGGCCAGAAAACGCTGGGCATTACTGTAATCCTCGGTAATAATGACCTCGGTGTGTTGAGATCCGTATTCAGCCATATACGTCATGGCTTCATCAAGGGAACCGATAACCTTCATGCAGAGAACCAGGTCAAGAAATTCAGTCCCCCAGTCAGCTGCGGAAGCGAGCTTGATTGTGGAGGCCAAGGCAACGCTCTCAGCACAGCCACGAAGCTCAACACCGGCCAATCGGAGTTCTTCGGCAATGACAGGGAGATAACTTGCAGCGATATCACGATGAATGAGCAGTCCTTCGAGGGCATTGCAGACACCAGGACGCTGAGTTTTTGAATTCATGATAACCGGGGAGGCCTTTAAAAGGTCGGCACTGCTGTCGACAAAGATATGGCACACCCCTTTGTAGTGTTTTAAAACCGGAATACGTGACGTCTCCGACACAAAGCGGATCAGGCCTTCACCTCCGCGCGGAATGATCAGATCAATGAACTTTTCCTGAGCCAGAAGTGTTGTCACTGCCGCACGATCAGTTACCGGAATAACCTGGATGGCCGCAGGATCAATGTTACGCGCAGCAAGGACTCCCTGCAGTACTTCTGCCAGGGCGAGATTGGAATGAATAGCCTCTGACCCCCCTCTTAAAATAATGGCGTTACCGGCCTTCAAGCAAAGAGCCGCAGCATCCACAGTCACATTGGGACGGGACTCATAAATCATCCCGATCACACCCAGGGGTATCCGCATTCTCCCCACCATTAAGCCATTGGGTCTTTTGCTAAGATTTAAAACCTCACCCACGGGATCCGGCAGGGCGGCAACCTCCAACAGGCCGCTAATCATGGAGGCCATGACCTTATCTGAGAGTTCCAGACGGTCCAGCATGGCCGCAGATAATCCTTTTTTTTGTCCAGCCAGCAAATCTTTCTGATTTTGTTGCTGGATAAACGGCCGTTTTTCCTCAAGTGCCTCAGCCATCTGCCGGAGAAGATTATTTTTGGTTTCAGTGGATAAAGAAATCAGGGTTCTGGCCGCCTTTTTTGCCTTCTGGGCCATCAGCTGAATGCTCTCATCAATTTCTTTATTTTGTGACATTTTGATTCCTACTCCTATAATAGAACTAAGTTATCTCGATGGATAACCTCATCGCAATCCTTAAATCCAAGCAAGGACTCAATCTCATCAGAATGATGCTTCTTGATGAGATCAAGGTTAAGAGAACTGTAATTAACCAATCCTGCAGCTATAAGTTTATTGTTAATATCAAGACAATGGACGGCATCCCCTACCCCGAACTCACCCCGCACCTCAAGAATCCCGGAAGAAAGAAGGCTCTTTCCATGTCGACTGAGAGCAGCACAGGCGCCATCATCAAGGACCAGATATCCTTTGGGTCGTAACACATAGGCAATCCAGTGTTTACGACGATGGATTTTGTCCTCGGCCGGGAGAAAAAAGGTTCCGATCATTTCCCCGCTGAATAATTTCTGCAGAATTGCGTCCTGACGGCCAGGCCCTATAAAAGAACTGCCCCCACCTGCTGACACCATCTTGGCAGCACGAATCTTGGACTGCATGCCGCCGGTACCAAGGGCGCTTTTTGTATTACCGGCCATGGCCTCAATTTCTGGAGTGACCCGGGAAACTGTATAAACAGGGCGGGCTAAAGGGTCAGAGAGCGGGTTTCCGGTGTAAAGACAATCGACATCAGTGAGACAGATAAACATATCGGCCTCAATAAGATTGGTGATCAGGGCCCCTAAGGTATCATTATCCCCAAAACGCAGCTCATCGCCTGACACAGGATCATTTTCATTGATAATGGGAATAGCACCGAAACGAAACAGGGTGAGAATGGTATTGCGGACGTTGAGATATCTGTCACGACTTGCGAGATCTGCGTGAGTCAGCAGGAGCTGACTGATGATCTTACCGTGTCGTTGAAAAGCATCGTCATAGGTCTGCATCAAACAGGACTGACCTATAGCAGCCAAGGCCTGCTTTTCCTTGAGACCGACTTTAAGGGTATCACTGAGGATAATTTTTTTTCGGCCGGCGGCAACGGCTCCTGAGGTAACGAGAATAACCTCACGTCCAGTGTCCTTGAGAAAAGACAAGTCTCGAGCAATGTTATCTACGACATTCTGATTGATGCCGGACTCGGTAGTGAGAACGGCGCTGCCAACCTTGACGACAATGCGTTTGGCCTTGTCAAAGAGGGTCTGACGATAATAGAGGCCATCCTCTCTGCTGATCTGAGTGGTCATGATCAAATAAAACCCAATCTGTCATAGAGTACCCAATATATTATACAGGATACATGTTGTAAAAGTTATTCCCTTTCTTCTCCAGGTGCCGCATCTTCCGGATCATCATGTTCTTGTTCCTGACGATCAAGCGCCCTTAAACCTTCAAGTTTTTCTTCTATGAGATCTTTAACCTGTTGAATTCCCTCCCCGGTAAGACCGGAGATAAGGACTGTCTGGAAGCCAAGATCGGTAAAAGAAGCGACTGCAGTATTAACCTTTTCAGAATCGGCAATGTCAATTTTATTCAAGACAAGAATCTGAGTTCTGTCAAGGAGATCTTCCCGATAAGATCGCAGTTCATTCTCAATAACATGGAAGTCTGTTTGCACATCATCTGAAGAAACATCAATTACATGCAGCAGGATACGGGTTCGCTCGATGTGCCGTAGAAAGGTGTGCCCCAATCCAGCACCATCATGCGCCCCCTCAATAAGTCCAGGTATATCAGCGATAATACATGGTTCTTCGTACTTGAACTGAAGAACACCGAGCTGAGGCTCAAGGGTTGTAAAAGGATAACTGGCCACCTTGGGATTAGCCGCAGAGAGTCTGGAGAGGAGCGTTGATTTACCGGCATTGGGAAGACCCACAAGACCGACATCGGCAATAAGCTTCAATTCAATTCGTAACCAGAGTTCTTCACCCTCTTTCCCTTTTGTGGCAAAACGGGGTGCACGGTTAGAGCCGCTTGAAAAATGAGCATTACCAAGACCTCCGCCGCCACCTCTGGCCCCCAGAAAGGTCTCACCATCGGTCAACAACTCGGCAAGTACCTCTCTCGTCTCACTATCTTTGATCACCGAACCAACAGGTACCAGCATATGACAATCATTGCCATTACGACCATGCATGTCTTTACTCTGGCCATTGCCACCCCTCTCCGCCTTAAAATGGGAACGATAACGGAAATCAATCAAGGATTGCAGTCTATTTGATGCCTCAATAATAACACTGCCGCCCTTGCCGCCATCACCACCACTTGGACCGCCCTTAGGGACATACTTCTCACGACGAAAACTGACACAGCCATTACCGCCATCACCAGCCTTTACGAAAAATTTTGCTTCATCAACAAAGGCCATTTTTATTCAAACCCCTTCTGAAAGAACATTAAAAAAAAAGCTCGACAATCAATAAGGATCATTGAAGTCGAGCCTAAACCTGTTTTGGAGCCATGCAACTTGAGATGGCTCCAAGAAGGGGAACTAGAGCAATAATCAAACTGCGGGATAAATACTGACCCGCTTTTTCTTGCGACCGAAATCTTCAAATGTCACAATACCATCAACTTTGGCAAACAGGGTATAGTCTCGACCACAGCCTACATTGGTTCCAGGATGGATTTTGGTACCAACCTGTCGAACCAGAATGCTTCCAGCCGTGACATTCTGTCCACCGAATCTTTTTACTCCCCGTCTCTGCCCTGCACTGTCGCGACCGTTTCTGGAACTGCCGCCCGCCTTTTTATGTGCCATGATCTACTCCCTTTTACCAGGTTACATCCTTAACCGGGTATGTACTTTTCGTTTTGTATATAAGATGGTGTAAAATTCTTATGCGTTGATTTCCTGAATCTGCAGAGCGGTATAAAGCTGGCGATGGCCATTTTTCACTTTATAGCCCTGACGTTTTTTCTTCTTGAAGACAAGAATCTTTTTAGCCTTTCCCTGCTCGGCGATTCGGGCTACAACCTTGGCATTCTCCAGAACCGGACGGCCAACCTGAGCACTTTCTCCATCAACCACCATCAAGACATCACTTAATTCAATGACATCCCCAACATTCCCATTTATTTTTTCTACCCGCAGCTGATCTCCACAAGCTACCTGATACTGCTTTCCACCGGTACGTACTATTGCATACATTATAGATCCCTCTTTGGAAAAAACCTGGATATACCACCTTTCACAACTACGAGAAACAATACAGAAGACTCTTTTTTTCAGCAGATGTCAATCTTTTTTTCCCTATTAGTTCAATATGCTTACAGGGAAGAAGATTAAATAAAGGGCACTTTCCAGAAAAACATTTATAATATAAAAATTATCATTTTTCATGAAGAATAATAAAAATCAGGGTTACATGGAATCAGATAAATTACAGGAAAGAGCTGACAATTTGAGAACAGAAGGCACTGTCGAGACAGAGACGAAAGGAACTGACCTTCATCTTTCTTTCAAAGGTCAATGGACAATCCACAGTGTCTTTCCTTCCTTTGTTGAAATCAAGTCTTTTTTTACCAATAAAATAAGCTCTATCTCTTTTAATACTGAAGAGCTGCAGGCCTGGGACAGTCGCTTTCTTATCATTTTAAATGATATCAAAGAGTATGCAAATCTGAACAACATCCTCTTTATTGTCAAGAATCTGCCATCTGGAGTGCAACGCCTTCTGGCCCTGGCCTCTGCATCTCCGGAGAAGGCTCCCTTCAAACCAGAAGTGAGAGACCAATCTTTCCTTGAAACCGTTGGCGACAAGACATCCCATCTGATTCAGGACTGCAGTGAATTCCTCTTCTTTACCGGTACGATCGCCCTGAGTTACCTCCGGCTTTTTTCGGGGAAGGCCCAGTTTCTCAAGTCTGACTTCCTTGGTTTTCTTGAGGAATGTGGACCGGCGGCGCTGCCCATTGTGTCACTTATATCTGTACTGGTTGGCGTCATTCTTGCTTTTGTGGGAGCAGTGCAATTACAGTTATTCGGGGCAGAGATCTATATTGCCAATCTGGTTGGCCTTGGCATGACCAGGGAAATGGGGGCGATGATGGCCGCTATTATTATGGCCGGCAGGACCGGTGCCGCCTTCGCCGCTCAACTTGGCACCATGCAGGTCAACGAAGAGATTGATGCTCTTCAAACCATGGGAATTGACCCGATAGATTTTCTGGTCCTACCGCGCATGTCAGCCCTGTTGCTGATGATGCCCTTACTGGCTCTCTGGGCCGATCTGCTGGGTATAGGTGGTGGCTTTCTGATTGCCTGGTTTACTCTCGATATCAGTATGATTGAATATTATAATCAGACCATCGGCGCCGTCACCCTCAGACACTTTGGTGTCGGTCTGTTCAAGGCAATTATTTTTGGCTATCTTGTCGCCTTCTCCGGCTGCCTCAGAGGAATTCAGTGCGGACGCAGCGCATCCGCCGTAGGGGCAGCGGCCACATCAGCTGTAGTTACAGCCATTGTCTTAATCGTGGTATCTGATGCGGTTATGACGATTATTTTCAACATTCTCGGCATATAATCCATCTCAGCACCATAAAAGCAACATTGCCTAGAAAATATGCAGCCGCAACCTTTAATCACTGTTACAAATCTGACCATGGCTTACGGCTCATTTGTCCTCCAACGGGATCTGACCTTCACCATCCGGCAAGGCGATATCTTCGTGATCATGGGAGATTCAGGATGTGGAAAGTCCACCCTGCTCAGACATATGATCGGTCTGAAAGAACCGGCCGTTGGGACAATCCATTTTCGTGACACTAATTTCTGGGAAGTTTCTGAAAAGCATAGAAACCAGATCATGCGAAAATGCGGCATTTTGTATCAGAGCAGTGCCCTGCTCAGTTCAATGACCCTGGCCGAAAATGTTTCCCTTCCCCTGCGCCAGCATACGACCTTGGCTCAGGATGAGATTGCTGATCTCGTCTCGTTGAAACTACGCCTGGTTGGCCTTGCCGGATTTGATCATTTCTATCCTTCAGAAATCAGCGGCGGCATGAAAAAAAGGGCAGGGCTTGCAAGAGCCATCGCCCTCGACCCGGAAATCCTTTTTTTTGATGAGCCCTCGGCGGGTCTTGACCCTATCAGTGCCAAACTGCTGGATGATTTGATCCTTGAGATTCGTGACAGCCTGGGAGCCACGGTTGTGATTGTCACCCATGAACTGGCCTCTATTTTTGCCATCGGTAACGATTCAGTCTTCCTTGATGCTGATTCACACACCATGATTGCTCAGGGTAATCCACACAGCCTGATCGAATCAACGACTAACCGAAAAGTTAAACAATTCCTGACTCGAGGTGGCAGTGAGCAGGGATCAACCGTCATCCCTGTTCCCGCCTTAAAAAAACATGCGAAGGATACACATATTTCATGAGCAAAAAAGCAAATTCCACCCGAATTGGTGCCTTTGTCGTCTTATCATTTCTGCTTCTGGTAACTGGAATCGTAGTTTTTGGCGGTGGTAAATTTTTCAGCAACAAAAATACAGCCATCGTCTACTTTGAAGGTTCTTTGCAGGGGCTGAACGTCGGCGCCCCTGTCGCTTATCGGGGCATTACCATTGGCGAGGTAAAGGAGATCCAAATTGATATCAACGCTGACACCTTCCAGATCATAGTACCGGTACTGATCAGCCTTAATCCCACCAATATTATCAAGGTTGAAGGAAAAGACAAAAAAGAGACAAACCATGATATCAATACCTTTCTAAAAACAATGTGCGACCGTGGCCTGAGAGCTTCTCTGAAATCACAAAGTCTGCTCACCGGCAAGCTTTATATTGATTTGTCGATTCAAGAAGACAGCAAGGCGATCTATCATGACAAGGGTGGAAAGTACCTGGAGATTCCAACGGTCCCTTCCGAAATGCAGCAGATGACCCAGGCAATGCAATCCCTTAATTTTCAAGAGCTGGCAGTTAAATTCTCAAGCACTATGGATGCCCTGGAAAAGATGAGTACCAGCCTGGAGCAGGCCTTGAACTCGAAAACCTCCCAAGAAAAGCTTGCTCTCTTTTTTACCAGCCTGGACCGTTTTCATTCCATCCTCGCCAAAGTTGACGAAAATCTGTTACCAGTAATAAACAAACTCGACACCAGCCTTGACAAGTTTTCCCAACTCTCAGACAGTTCCAATCAGATGATTGGACATATTGACGGTCAGGTTGAACCATTTTTCACCACGATGAACTCTACCACAGGGGATGTCGGCGTAGCCATGCAGGCTATCGAGACACTCATGACTAATCTGGAACAATCCACCGGGATCGACTCCCCACTCCATTATCAACTGACCGAGAGTATCATTGAACTGGGCAAAGCTGCAAAGTCTATTCGCCTCTTGACGGAATCTCTCGATCGCAACCCCCAAAGGCTTCTCTTTGGAACAGAACAAGGGGAAGAATCTTCCAAATGAAAACAAATCCTTTTCTATCCATCTTCCTGACCTGCAGCCTCCTCGGGACCTTGAGCGGCTGTTTTCAGGCAAAATCTGTGCAACAATACACCCTGAGTTCAGCGCCATCCATCCAAGCCCTGCCTCAACAGGTTAGACCCATGACTATCTTGATCGGACCAGTGAAGGTGGCAAGCTATCTTGACCAGCCAAGGATGGTCAAACGGTATGGAGCAACTCGTATTGACACGATTCCCGGCCGGGAATGGGCGGGAGATCTGACAGAGATGATCAGCAATCAACTGGTGGCTGATGTGGGAAGTCTGCTCAAGCCCTCTCCGGTCTATCCTTATCCTGTAACAATAGCTGGCATTGAGGGAAGAAGGGCAGCCATTGACATTCTCAGATTTGAGGGCTCAGAAGATAAGACCGCCACCATTGAAGCTCGCTGGCTCCTCTTTGACCTGCAGGATAAATCAATTATAAAGGCGCATTCATCCCTGCTCCATGTGCCGCTTGCCGATGACAGCTATGAGTCTCTGGCAACGGCCTTGAGTCAGGGCCTCACCCTCCTTAGCCAGGAGATTGCAGAAGCAGCCATCTCCTCAGAAAAAATGAACAAGACAGAAGATCCCCGGACAAAAAAATGAAGCCTCTAAATAAAGAAATCACTCAAAGATGTTTTGTCAACGCCCCTTGGCAGACACTGAAAACAGAATACCTGGATTTCTTTATTGAACACAGAATCCAACCTGAAATTGGCCTGGAAGGCACCTGCCTTTACGATGAAGATCCAAACGAATTCAGGCGTATCGCCGAAATTCTCCAAAAACACAAACTTGATTGTACCCTCCATGCCCCATTTTTTGATCTGGCTCCCGGTGCCTTGGACCCTTATATCCTGGCAGCCAGTCGCGAAAAATTACGGCGTGCCTTCAGGCTTCTTGAAGTCTTTCGACCGCGCTCTATTGTCTGTCATCTCCAGTTTGAGGAAAATAAACAAGGATACAAATCAGGAGAGTGGACAACTACCGCCCTTGCCACCTGGCAAGAAGTTTTGCAAACGGCCACCAAACATAACGTGCCGATCATGCTTGAAAATACCTATGAGAAATCGCCCGCCACCCATAAGGCTATTCTGACACAGCTCAACTCACCCTATGCCGGATTCTGTCTTGATGTCGGCCATCTGTTAAGTTTTTCCCACTCTTCCTGGCAGGAGTGGCTGCCAACTCTCTCACCCTGGTTGGGTCAACTACATCTACACGACAATCATGGCGAGCGTGACCAGCATCTGGCGCCAGGACGTGGAAAGTTTGATTTCCTCGGTCTTTTCCAGTTCCTGCGTCACCATGACCTTCATCCACTCATTACCCTGGAACCCCACAGCCGGGAAGACCTATGGCAGGCCTTTGCCTATCTGGAAGAGACTGAACTCTTTACTGGGATTTGAATTGGATTAATCATTTAGCCGCTGTAAAAAAATATGACCAACTAAATTACCAGAGCGGCATCGGGGGCCAGTCGCTACTGCGCCGTCCACATGGTGCCTTCGACACTGGGCCATCCCCTGGCCTGCGTAAAAAAAATAATCATAAAAAGGCCAGGTTATTTCTTAACTGGCCCCAAAACCTCTACCATTACAGACATTGGACATTTTTCTTTTGTTCTTCACCATGATTTCCGATATGACAAAGAGAAAAAACAATCCTTTACCAGCGGCCAAAACTACAATTAAATACAGCTCGTATAAACATGACTGAAGACCTCCCCTCTGAAGGATCTGACCAAACAGTTGTTCCGGAACAGGAAAAGCAATCGCCTTTAAGCCCTGTGGATTCAAAATCCACGAGCATATCCTCCCCCACCCCTCCTCTCGACAACAGGTTTCGAGATATGGATTTTCTGGTTGATGACACCTTTTATCGTTCAAGGAGCCCCAAGGCAGTTCACTGGTCCATTGCCTGGTCAGATCTGATGATGACCATGTTCATCCTTTTTCTCACTATGTTTGTCTATCAATCGGCCCATGAAAATTTTCTGGTCAAAAAAAAGCCTGAAATTGTTGGTGGATCAACCACCGACGCTATAGATATCAACAGCCTTGGCAACAATGCGTCTCTGCCATTTCCACCCATCAATCAAGGGATTCCCTTTATTACTGCCGGAACCATAAAAAGAGTGGAAGCAGTGACCGGGGAGGCCATGACCCCGGAAGAAGAAAAGAGACTTTCCAGATCTGACGTCCTTGGTAAGGTTGCGAAGACAGAGACTCACACAAAAATCGACATTCATGACAGCCAAGTTTCGACATCGGAATCCAAACCTGTCATGCCGCCGGACAAGGTTTCACTCCAAGACCCTGATATGACAAATACGCAGACACCTGCGGCCCCCCTTGACGCCATCTACGACCTCAGCCAACAGGCATTGAGTGAAAACAATCTCAAAAAATTTGCTTCTATTGATCTTATCCCTGATAACACCATGCGTATCATCCTGACCGGTGATCTCCTTTTTAATACCGGCAAGGCTGACCTTTCACAGGCAGCCAAAGAGTCTCTGCAAAAAATCGCAACCGCTATTAAGCAGACCCCTTACATGATTAATGTTATTGGCCACACCGACAATCTTCCAATGCATTCAGAACGTTTCAACACCAATTGGGAACTCTCAGTGGCCAGAGCCAGCAGGGTTGCCCGTTTTCTCATTGAAGAAACAAACATGAATCCCAATCAATTTGTGGTCAGTGGCTATTCTTCGTTTCGTCCGGTAAAACCAAATACTAATGCGGAAAACAGGGCCAGCAACCGTCGAGTTGAAATTATTATTTCAAAAAAGCTGCCACCAGCAGCACAGGCCAGTTCTGAAGACTTAGAGGCCGTCAAGAAATAACTTGACCTTTTATCCACATTTCTTTACGGACCCTTATGCCGTTCCGACTCTTCAATTGGCCATGTTATTTTTTCACAACGCCTTAAATGGCCTGTAGAGCCATAAATCAGCGTTCAACTCTGAATATCTTTTACATAATGAGTTCCGGTCAATGAAAAATAAAAACCTTATCGGCTTGTTTCTCTGCACTGCCCTTTTCATTCTGGGTTTCTCCATCAATGGCAATATAAGCCTCTATTTTAATGTTTCAGGACTACTTATCGTCTTTGGCGGGACCTTCGCCTCAACCCTGATCAGTTTTCGAATGGAACAACTGAAAATTGTGGCCAAAGTGATGCGGACCGCATACACCACAGAGATAAAGAAAGAAACAGAAATCATCGAGATCCTCATCGACCTTTCAATCAAGTCGAGGATAGAAGGTATTCTATCCCTGCAGGAAAAAGAGAACGAGACATCCATTCTTTTTCTCCGCCGTGCCCTTGGTTGTCTGGTAGATGGCTTTCACAGCAGCCAAATCCGTGACATTTTAAGTACTGAGATGTATTTTTTTAAACTGCGGCGTGAGGATTCAGAACGCATCCTGCGCACCATTGCCGATTTCTTTCCGGCCTTTGGCATTATTGGTTCAGTAATCGGCCTTGTTTCCATGCTTGGTGGCATTGGTGACACCTCCATTATCCTGAAGGCCATCCCCGTGGCCCTGACCTCCACTCTTTACGGCATCCTTTTTTCCAATTATTTTTTTCTTCCTTTTGCTGCAAATCTGCGGGAGCGAACCAACCATGAACTGCTCCTGCAGAAAATCATCATGGAAGGCGTCATCGCCATTGATTCGGAGATGAACTCTGTCATTCTCAAGACCAAACTGGAATCCTTCCTCACCCCCTCTGAAAGAGTCGAGAAGCTGGTGTCGTATCGAAAAATCAAGGAGCGTTTCAACATTCGGGAAGAGACAGAAGAAGGGCCACGTGTTCATGACTAACATAAAAAACCCCTTGGAGATCTACAAGGCACTACCCAAAACAAACTGCGGTCACTGTGGTGTCCCTTCATGCATAGCCTTTGCCGCATCGGTAATTCAGGGCATGAAAAACCTGACGGGATGTCCCTATCTGGATAAGAATATTGTCGAACAATTAAGCTCCAGGATTGTCAGACGACGTTCCATGGACGATGAACACAAAGAAGTAATCAACAAACTACAACAGGAAGTGCGCCACCTTAATTTTAACCATGTTGCCCCACGCATTGGTGCCCAGTTAACAAACGGAAACCTGGCCATCAACTGCCTGGGAAGGCACTTTTTTATTAGCCCCATCGGGGAAATGACCTCCAGCTGCCACGTCAATCACTGGCTCTATGTACCCATACTGCACTATGTTCTGGAATGTCAGGGCATAGAACCGAAAAATGATTGGGTTCCCTTTGGCGAACTTCCCGGTGCCGCTGAATGGAGTCAATATTTTACTCATCGTTGCGAAGAGTCGCTTCGACAACTGACAGACGCCCACAGTGAACTGGTTTTTGAGATGTTTTTTCTTTTTGGCGCACAAGTAATGACCGCAACTGGCGGTGCGGATCATTCCCTGTTGATTATGCCCCTGCCCAAAGTTCCTTTTCTGATTAATTACTGGCAAGCAGAAGAAGGCTTTCCCTCAGAGTTAAATATCCTGGTCGACCGTTCTGCCGCACAGAATATCAATGCCCACTCCATCACCCTGCTTTCCCGCGGTATTGTCGAAATGTTTCGTCAGCTTATCGTCTCACACAGCAGAGAGGGAAAGTTGTTTTGAATATGGTGGCTACCTTACCAACAAACAAGTTACTCAGTGAGCAATTGACAGTTCATACTCTGCCCAAGAACTGGTCTAATAAACTATATTCGTCAGGCCTTGCCTATACTACAGAAATAGAATAAAAACAGATAAGCTGAACACATTATTATTTCTGATCAAAAAAAACCTCCGACACCTGCTTGAAGTCGCTCTGATCAGCTATTACAGGCGCATTGTATGGTGGCGTGACACTGGTTATCACAGACTTTAAGGAAATACTCTCTGAGAGTATTTCCTTGTTACTTTCCTTGTTACAGTAACAAGAGCGCCGCAATCCATATTATTTAAAATTCCGTCTACCGAGCGACTAGAAGGGCCGATATAGTTTGAATGGCTTTATTTCCCGGTTGATGATCAAGGAGCAAACCGATCATAGAAGAACGGACTTATCAGTGATACTCGCGCTGGATATTCTTCAGAAGCGGGAAAATTAAGTCTCTTGAGACCTATCACAATGTCTCCTATTGAGGAGGCATTGTGATCTCAATTTCTAGACAACTGAAACTGAGGCAACTATGACAGATCAAACCCGTGTCAGCCATCCCCTCTACAATCTTCTCCCCACGGAAATTGAAGGCTTTAATTCCCTTGCCGAGCTGGCTCTGGATATGCACTGGTCGTGGAATCATGCTACCGATGAAGTATGGCGGCAGCTTGATCCTAAGCTGTGGGAGATCACGCATAACCCTTGGGTTGTTCTGCAGACGGTCTCGCGCGATCGGATCGAACACGTGCTGGCCGATCCCGTTTTTCGTAAAAACGTTGACGGCCTGGTGCAGTCCATACGCGAAGTGACAGGGACGCCTGCGTGGTTTCAGCAGAATCATCCGCAGAGTTCCCTGACCTGCATCGCCTATTTCAGCATGGAATTCATGTTAAGTGAAGCCTTGCCCATCTACTCTGGCGGGCTTGGCAATGTAGCTGGTGATCAGCTCAAAGCCGCCAGCGATATGGGGGTGCCGGTGGTTGGCGTGGGGTTGCTGTACCAGCAAGGTTATTTCCGCCAGGTGATCGACAAGGATGGGATGCAACAGGCCCTCTTCCCCTATAACGATCCCGGACAGTTGCCGATAACCCCTTTGCGCCAGGGGAACGGCGAGTGGTTGCGGCTGGAGATCGATTTACCTGGTTATTCGGTCTGGCTGCGTGCCTGGCAGGTCCAGGTCGGTCGGGTCAAGCTTTACCTGCTGGACAGCAATGACGCGGCGAACTTCCCGGCTCATCGCGGCATTACCAGCGAGCTGTATGGCGGCGGGCCGGAGCTGCGCATCAAACAGGAAATGCTCCTTGGCATCGGCGGCTGGCGGCTGCTTCGTGCGCTTGGCATCCAGCCGGAAGTCTGTCATCTGAATGAAGGACACGCGGCCTTTGCCGTGCTGGAACGCGCCCGCAGTTTCATGCAAGAGACCGGGCAGCCCTTCGAAGTCGCGCTGGCCGCAACCAGAGCCGGAAACCTCTTCACCACCCATACGGCAGTGACTGCCGGCTTTGACCGTTTTTCTCCGGCCCTCATTGAACAATACCTCGGGTGGTATGCCGAACAGAAGCTCGGTATACCACTCCACGACCTGCTGGCCCTTGGCCGTCGAAACCCAAACGATCCGGCGGAGAGTTTCAACATGGCCTATCTGGCGATCCGCGGCAGCGGGGCTGTTAATGGCGTGAGCCAACTGCATGGGAAAGTCAGCCGGGACATCTTTCAGCTTCTTTTTCCGCACTGGCCTCAGGATGAAGTGCCCATAGGGCACGTGACCAACGGAGTCCACATGCGGAGTTGGGATTCGGCCCCGGCCGATGACCTGTGGGCGGAAGCCTGTGGACAGGATCGCTGGCTGGGGATGACAAAAACCCTTGAGCATGATATCCGTTGCGTCTCCGATGTCACCCTGTGGCAATTTCGCATCGCTGCCAGTAAGTCTCTTGTTGAGTTTGCTCGTGAGAGATTGTCCCGGCAACTGGCTATCTCCGGCGCGTCCCCCGAGGCGATTGAGGCGGCAAAATATCTCTTTGATCCCAACACGTTGACACTGGGCTTTGCCCGCCGCTTTGCGGCCTACAAGAGACCGAACCTGCTGCTGCACGATCCTGAACGACTGCTTGGTCTGTTAAGCAACCCGCAACGACCAGTGCAACTCATCCTTGCCGGCAAGGCCCATCCAGCAGACCTGGCAGGGCAGGCTCTGATTCATGAATGGATAGATTTCATCCGTCAGGCGAAGACCCGCGCGCACATTATTTTCCTGAGCGACTATGATATGTTGATTACAGAACATCTGGTGCAGGGAGTGGATGTCTGGATCAATACGCCGCGGCGACCCTGGGAGGCGTGTGGAACGAGCGGCATGAAGGTGCTTGTCAATGGTGGCATCAACCTCTCGGAATTGGACGGCTGGTGGGCGGAAGCCTACACGCCTGAAGTGGGATGGGCCTTGGGGGATGGGCAGGAGCATGACCATGATCCGGCCTGGGACGCTGTGGAAGCCGAGGCACTCTACACCCTGCTTGAGAAGGAGGTAATCCCGGAGTTTTATACCCGTGACGAGCGCGGCATTCCCACGGCCTGGGTGGCGCGGATGCGGGAAAGCATGGCGCGGTTGACACCACAATTCTCTGCCGATCGTGCGGTGCGTGAATACACGGAGCAACATTACCTCCCGGCTGCAGACGCCTATCGTAAGCGCGCTTTAGACAAAGGGGCAAAAGGCACAGAAGTAGTAAATTGGCAGCGGGCCATTGCCCAGAACTGGCCGAATCTGCGCTTCGGCGAACAGAAGGTGGAGACCAAGGACGACCAGCTCCTCTTTGAGGTTCAGGTCTATCTCAATGAGCTTGCTCCTCAGGCAATACGGGTAGAGCTTTATGCCGATGGAATAAGTGGCGGCGCAGCGATACACCAGGAGATGACGTATGTTCGCCCGCTGGTCGGCGCGTCAGGAGGCTATCTCTACAGCGTGTCTGTTTCTGCGGCCCGCCCAGCTGCAGACTATACGGCACGAGTGATACCGCACTGCGACGGCGTGGCTATTCCATTGGAAGATGCACGAATCCTGTGGCAGCGCTGATCGCCTTGGCGGCAATGATTGAGGGCAGTTACCGGCTGGCAAAAAGGGAAATCCGATTGCATGAATAAACAATCGACCTACCGTTTTTACGACTCGCTGCTGATCCTGGCGACTAATGTCGGTTCGATCAGCAACTGTTTGCTGCAAACCGCTGGAGCAGAAGACGTGTGTGAATGTAAACTTACGGGAGATCAGCGGGAGCCAATATGAAGAACAAAACCAGTCCTGCGAACGTCGGCACGGTGGTCTCGGTGCGGGGCAGTGTTGTCGATATACGCTTTGATTCGCAGTTACCGCCCATTTACTCGTTGCTGCATGCACAGGAGGGAAAAATCGCCATCGAGGTCTTGACGCAACTTGACGCCCATCATGTGCGGGGAGTTGCGCTGACACCCACCCAGGGACTCGCCCGCGGCATGGCGGTGGAAGACACCGGCGGGCCGCTGACGGCGCCGGTCGGCAAGGGAATTCTTTCGCGAATGTTCGATGTCTTTGGTAATGCCATCGACCGCCAGGATGAGCCGAACGATATCCAATGGCGTTCCGTGCATCGGGCTCCGCCTCCCTTGGCACGGCGTTCAACCAAGTCTGAGATATTTGAGACGGGGATCAAAGGTCATTGATGTGCTGATGCCGCTTGAGCGCGGCGGCAAGGCGGGACTCTTTGGCGGGGCGGGCGTGGGCAAGACGGTGCTGCTCACCGAAATGATCCACAACATGATCGGACATCAGCAGGGCGTCAGCCTCTTTTGCGGAATCGGTGAACGTTGCCGTGAAGGCGAAGAGCTTTACCGCGAGATGAAGGAAGCAGGTGTGCTGCCGAACATGGTGATGGTCTTCGGGCAGATGAACGAGCCGCCGGGCAGCCGTTTCCGCGTGGGTCACGTGGCCTTGACGATGGCTGAATATTTTCGGGATGACGAACACCGCGATGTGCTGCTGCTCATCGACAACATCTTCCGCTTTATTCAAGCCGGTTCGGAGGTGTCCGGCCTGATGGGGCAGATGCCGTCCCGTCTGGGCTATCAGCCGACCATGGGCACCGAGTTGTCGGGGCTGGAGGAGCGCATCGCCAACACCGATACCGGCGCCATTACCTCCATCCAGGCGGTGTATGTGCCGGCGGACGACTTCACCGATCCGGCGGCGGTCCACACCTTCTCCCATCTCTCGGCCTCAATCGTGCTGTCGCGCAAGCGGGCAAGTGAAGGTCTCTATCCGGCCATTGATCCGCTCCAATCCAGTTCCCGGATGGCCACGCCGGGCGTCATCGGCGAGCGCCATTATCTCCTCGCCCAGGAAATCCGGCGGACCCTCGCCCAATATGCAGAACTTAAGGACATCATAGCCATGCTCGGCCTTGAGCAGTTGTCGCCACAGGACCGCAACGTGGTCGCCCGCGCCCGCCGCTTGGAGCGCTTTCTTACCCAACCGTTTTTCACCACCGAGCAGTTTACCGGGCTCAAGGGCAAGCTCGTCAGCCTTGTCGATGCGCTGGATGGCTGTAAGCGCATCCTGCAAGATGAATTCAAAGACTACTCGGAGAGAGCGCTCTACATAATCGGAACAATTGATGAAGCCGAGGAAAAAGCGGACCTTGGCCCAAAATCGAAAACAGAGGTCGAAGATGCTGCCGAGAGTCATGAATCTTAAGATCCTCCTGCCGTTTCGAGTCTTTGCAGAGAAGTCCGGCGTTTCGCGCATCGTGGCCGAGACCACCGAGGGTTCATTCGGACTCCTGCCACGCCGACTGGACTGCGTGGCAGCACTCGTGCCCGGGATTCTGATCTACGAAAACGAAAGGGAGGGAGAGGTTTATGTGGCTGTCGATGAAGGGGTGCTGGTCAAGACCGGCATGGACGTGCTCGTCTCCGTGCGCAATGCCATTGGCGGAACGGACTTAGGCCTTCTGCATGCGGCGGTGGAGCGGGAGTTTCTGAACCTGAACGAACGGGAGCAGAGCGTCCGCTCAGTGATGGCGAAAATGGAGAGCGGTTTCATCCGCCGTTTAGCGGAGTTTCATCATGAGTGAAAAACCGGAGAGCAAGGATGAGAAAGAGCGGCCTGACTTCAGCCGGGAGGTCGGCCTGCAGGCAACTCGCAAGCTCAAGGCGCGGCGTCACCCCACGCCCGGCGTCTGGTTTGGCTTGGGCATGATGGGACTGATCGGCTGGTCGGTGGTGGTCCCGACGCTTCTCGGAGCGGCGCTCGGTATCTGGTTGGACAAGCACCATCCGGGAACACATCCCTGGACGCTGGCGTTAATGGCAGCCGGACTCACGCTCGGCTGTTTCAATGCCTGGCATTGGGTCGCCAAAGAAGACAAGGCAATGCGGGAGGAAAAGGAGGATAACGATGATAATGATGAATGAAAGGTTGATACTGCTCCTGGCGTTGTTGGCGGGGGGAGTGCTCGGGGTGATTTATTTCGGCGGCCTCTGGTGGACGGTTCGCAAGGGCCTTTCGTCTGAGCGACCGGCACTCTGGTTTTTCGGCAGCATGCTGCTGCGGATGAGCATTGTCCTGCCTGGATTTTATTTTATTGCCCATGGTCATTGGCAGCGGCTGCTGCTGTGTCTCCTTGGCTTTGTCATCGCCCGTCTCGTTGTGACACGGCTCACCCGGGCAGCTGAAAAACCAGTCGACCTGACACCGGAGGCCAGCCATGTGCCTTAGTCCCGACGAGATTATTTTCTGGCAATATGGGTTGTTCAAACTGAACGCCACCATTGTCTTTACCTAGGGGCTGATGTTCGTGCTGGCTGTGGGTGCCAAGCTGATCACGCGCAATTTTTCCACGGGGCTGAAACGATCCCGCTGGCAAAACCTTGTGGAAATCGTTGTCACCGTGATCGAGACCCAAATTGAAGAAGTAGGCCTGAGTCAGCCACGTAAATATCTCGGTTTTCTGGGCACGCTTTTTCTGTTTGTCGCCGCAGCCAGCCTCTGTACTGTTCTTCCTGGCTACGAACCGCCGACCGGCTCGCTTTCGACCACGGCTGCCCTCGCCTTGTGCGTCTTTGTGGCCGTACCGCTTTTCGGTATAGAGGAGCAAGGGGTGGGCAACTACCTCAAGTCCTATATGGAACCGACATTCATCATGCTGCCGTTTAACCTCATCAGCGAGATCTCACGGACACTGGCCCTGGCCGTCCGTCTGTTCGGCAACATGATGAGCGGAGCAATGATCATCGCTATTCTGCTCAGCATCACGCCCTTCATCTTCCCGATCGTCATGACGCTGCTCGGCCTGCTCACCGGAATGGTGCAGGCCTACATCTTCGGTATCCTGGCAGCGGTTTACATCGCGGCAGCTACACGTGTCCGTAAATCAAAACCTGAACCCAAGGCCCAAAACATTGAAGCCTGAACGACCACAACAAAAGGAGAACCTATGGACAGCATGACCTATATCGCGGTGGCATCAATTGTCATCGCCGGTATCACAACCGGTTTCGGCACGATGGGGCCGGCGCTGGCAGAAGGAAGGGCGGTGGCGACGGCGCTGACCTCGCTGGCCCAGCAGCCTGATGCCTCCACTACCATTACCCGGACCTTGTTCGTGGGTCTGGCGATGATCGAATCAACAGCCATCTACTGCTTCGTGGTGTCGATGATTCTCATATTCACTAACCCGTTCTGGAACCACGTCATCGCCCAGGCCACAGGAAAATAAGCCCATGTTAATCGATTGGTTCACGGTCGGAGCACAGACGCTCAACTTTATCATCCTGGTGTGGTTGATGAAGCGCTTTCTTTACCAGCCCATCCTCCATGCCCTTGATGCTCGGGAGAAGCGGATCGCCACGGAACTGGCGCACGCCGAGGCGAAACAGACAGAAGCCCAAAAGGAACGCGACGAGTTCCAGCAGAAGAACAAGGAGTTTGACCAGCAGCGCGCCGCACTTTTGCGCCAGGCGACGGACGAGGCGCAGGCCGAACGTCAGCGGCTCTTCGATGAAGCGCGGCAGGCGGCCGATGCTCTGAGTGCCAAACGGCAGGAAACGCTGAAAAACGATGTCCACAACCTGAATAAAGCCATCAGTCACCGGGCCCAGCAGGAGGTATTCGCCATCAGCCTCAAGGTGTTAACGGATCTTGCCGCGACCAGTCTGGAAGAACGGGTGAGCGAGGTATTTACTCGCCGCTTGCAGGAGATGGATGGAGAGACGAAGGCAGGCCTTGCCGAGGCCCTGAAGACAAAGTCAGGCCCTGCGCTGGTACGCAGTGCCTTTGACCTGCCACCGGAACAACGGGCGGCGATACAAAATGCGCTCAACGAAACTTTTTCGGCTGAAATCCGCGTCCGCTTCGAGACCGCGCCGGAGCTGATCGGCGGCATTGAACTCAGCACGAACGGACTCAAGGTGGCATGGAGCATCGTTGATTATCTGGCGTCTCTGGAGCAGAGCGTCGGCGAACTTCTGCAGGAGAAGGACAGGCCTGCAGCCAAGGCCGCACCTCAAGCTGAAGAACCTCAGACCGAGACAGAAAACCAATGAACAAGGAACCTGAGAGCCTCAAAAAGTTTTTTGATGGCGCGTTTGCCGGAATAAGCCAGGCGCGGCAAGCATTCACGCCGAAATTAACGCCACGGGAAGTGGGCACGATCATCAGTGTTGCCACCGGCATTGCCAAGGTGTCGGGTCTCCCCGGAGTGGGCTTTGACGAACTGGTGGTCTTTCCCGGCGATGTGCTCGGCATTGCCTTCAACTTGGACCCAGATGAAATCGGCGTCGTGCGGCTCGGCGAATACTGGCATCTGCACGCGGGAGATGAAGTCAGGCGCACGGGCCGGGTCATGGACGTGGTCGTGGGCGATGGAGTACTGGGGCGCGTCATCGACCCGCTCGGTCGGCCGCTCTATGGCAACGGGTCGGTGACTGGAGGCAGGCGTCTGCCCGTCGAACGGGTCGCCCCGCATATCATGGACCGCGCGCCGGTGACGGTGCCTCTCCAGACCGGCATCAAGGTCATCGATGCCCTTGTTCCCATCGGGCGCGGCCAGCGCGAGTTGATTCTCGGCGACCGCCAGACCGGTAAGACCGCCATCGCGATTGATACTATCCTCAACCAGCGCGGCCAGAATGTCCTGTGCGTCTATTGCGCCATCGGTCAGCGCGCCTCCTCGGTTGCCAAGGCCGTGGCCACTCTGCGGGAAAAGGGAGCGATGGATTACACCGTCGTGGTCGTGACCGAGGGCAACGACCCGCCGGGTCTCGCTTACATCGCTCCTTACGCCGCGACCAGCATCGCGGAGTATTTCATGGAGCAAGGCCGCGACGTGCTGATCGTTTACGACGACCTCACCCATCACGCCCGCGCCTACCGCGAACTCTCTCTTCTGCTGCGCCGTCCGCCTGGTCGCGAAGCCTTCCCCGGCGACATCTTTTACATCCATTCGCGGCTGCTCGAGCGGGCGACGCACTTGCGCCGGGAACTCGGTGGCGGCTCCCTCACCGCTCTGCCCATTATCGAGACCGAAGCACAGGATATCTCCGCCTATATCCCGACCAACCTGATTTCTATCACGGATGGGCAGATCTACCTCTCCCCGTCACTTTTTGAATTGGGCGTTCTGCCGGCGGTCGATGTCGGTAAATCCGTGTCGCGGGTCGGCGGTAAGGCGCAACGGGCGGCCTACCGTGCGGTGGCAGGTGACCTCAAACTCGCCTACGCCCAGTTCGAGGAACTCGAAACCTTTGCCCGGTTCGGTGCCCGTCTGGATGAAGACACCCGCAAGATCATTGAGCACGGACAGCGAATTCGCGCCTGCCTGAAACAGTCGGAATTCACGCCGGTGTCTGTGCCCGCACAGATTGCCGTGCTGCTGGCGTTGACCGCAGAACTCTTTGACCGTGTACCGCTTGACCAGATGACAGTTGCCGAGCACGCCCTGAGTGAGGCGGCGGTAGATATCCAGGTAGAGGTGGGCGAGCGATTGGCTACCTCTGAAAAAATGAGCGATAAGGATCGAAACATGATTATCCAGATCGCCCGCCAGGCGCTTGCTCCCTTCCAGCCTCAACGTAAAGCCAAAGCTGATTCCAATCCTGAACCTGATGAGAAATTATGAGCGAGACCACGGCGAGTCTGCGCCGAAAGATCGGTGGAGCCGGGGATCTTCAATCCGTTGTCCGGACGATGAAGGCCATGGCCGCCTCGAGCATCGGACAATACGAGAACTCGGTGCGCTCGTTAGCCGATTACTATCGTACGGTGGAGCTGGGATTGGGGGCATGCTTCCGGGAATGCGGGGCGGCTTCGTTGATGGGAGAACAGAAAAGAGAGACGGATGCGGGTGTGATCGGTGCAGTTGTCTTCGGCTCCGATCAGGGGTTGGTGGGCCAGTTTAATGATGTGGTGTCCGATTATGCGGTCAAGAAGCTGGCGGCCCTTCCGGCCAAACCCCAAGTCTGGGCCGTCGGTGAACGCGTTCATGCGCGCCTGGTCGCTGCGGGTCTACCGCTGAGGGGACTTTTTGCCGTGCCGAACTCCGTCAAGGCCATCACCCCGCTCGTCGGGCAGATTCTCGTGGAGAGCGAGACGGACCACAGCCAGGGTGAAGTCATTGAACTCCACCTTTTCTATAACCGTCCCAAGTCCGGGGCGGTTTATGTCCCCGTCAGTCAACGACTGCTGCCGCTGGATGAAAAATGGCAACGCCAGCTGGTCGAACTTCCCTGGCCGACGCAAAACCTGCCCGAGGTTATCGGGGGCGGCACGACGACCTTGCGGGTACTCATCCGCGAATATCTTTTCGTCTCGCTCTTCCGGGCCTGCGCTGAATCCCTGGCCAGCGAGAATGCAAGCCGCCTGGCGGCGATGCAGCGTGCCGACAAAAACATTGGCGAATTACTGGAGGATTTCAACAGGACATTCCATCGTTTGCGTCAGAGTGGCATTGACGAGGAGCTGTTCGACGTCATATCCGGCTTTGAAGCGCTGAGCTTAGAGGAAAAATGATCCATATCGAGATAACCACACTACAAAAATGGAATAACATCGAAAACGCTACAAATTATTATTTTTTGTCATTATCGGGGTTGCCCCAAGAGTCCTTTGCAAGTACATTTTTCGCCATTTAGGAATTCAAAAAATTGCTCATTCTGTTTATAAAGTGCAAAGCAATTTCCTTTATGGTATATTTGTCAACTTATTGATATTTTTATCTCATTTCAACATGTTGTCATATAAGGAGGTTCGCTGTGTTCTCACGACTTTTCCCATCCGTTCTTCTCTGTACTCTCTTGCTTGCAGGTTGTGCTCCAGTTACCCAAAATCAGATGGCTACCAAGGGCAGCACCCCACTCACAGCGAAACAGATATTTGCTCTGGTTTCCGGTAACACCTTATATATGGAAGCCATGAGCTTCAATGCTCATATGTATTTCCAACCCGACGGTACTGTCTCCGCCCATGCAGAATCCATTACTGGAGACGATACCGATAAAGGAGGATGGGATATTAATGGTGAGAATCAGCTTTGTCTCAAATTCAAGGTCTGGTATTATGGCGAGATGCGATGTTATGCCGTTTATCCAGATGCAGGAAAAAACAACTTTGCACTCTTTCAAGATAACGGTGCCCTCGCCTACTCCGCAAAATCTTTCACTGGAGATTCAGCGCATCTGTACAAGCCGCCCAAATCACCCCAGAAAGACACATATCTCCGCGAATCTCTAGCTACAGGACAAACATCTATATCACCAGTACAACCTTCTCCTTCCCAGCAACCTACTGAGCCACCCAAAACAACCACCTACCTTCGGGAATCTCTGGCCGCAGGACAGGATTTTTCTTCCCCGCAAGATTCAGCACTGTCCGCTTCTCCTGTGCAGAGCGAGGAAGCAATGCCAGTGGTCTCCGATGAAGAAGTGGAGCACACCGTAAAATCCATGGCCAAGAACTGCCCGGGATGCAATCTGGAAAAAAGCGATCTGCGACAGGCAGACCTTGTGGGCGCTAATCTGAAAGGGGCCGATCTCCAAGGAGCCGACCTGAGTCGTGCCAATTTACGCCGCGCAAACCTTGAAGATGCCAATCTGAAAGGAGCCACTTTGTTAAATTCTAATCTGCCTGGCGCCAATCTGAAGGGTGCCAATCTCACAGATGCCGATCTCAGCGGGGCCAACTTGATCAAGGCTGATTTCACCGGTGCCAAGACCGAAAACATGATCTTGAACAATGCCCTTCTCGAGGGCGTGAAAGGTCTGAAATAAAGATGAGTGCCGGATTTGTTCATCTCCACGTCCATACCCAGTACAGCTTGCTGGATGGGGCCATCCGTATTCCTGACCTTCTGCACAAGTGCAAGGAATATGGAATGGACAGCGTGGCCATCACCGATCACGGGGCCATGTACGGCGCCCTCGAATTCTATGTCAAGGCCAAAAAGGCGGGGATAAAGCCAATCATCGGCTGCGAGTTCTACATGGCTCCCGGCAACAGGACAGATCAGGAAAAGGGTCATTTTCATATCGTGCTTCTGGCCATGAATTTTGCCGGCTACAAGAACCTTATGAAACTGGCTGCCATTGCCCAGTTTGAGGGGTTTTATTACAAACCTCGCATCGACATGGAGACCCTGGCTGCCCATAACGAAGGCCTTATAGCACTCACAGCCTGCCTCCATGGCCAGGTTCCCTGGCTCATTGGCCAGAACGACATGGAAGGGGCCCGGGAAAAAGCCAAAGAATTTCAGAATATCTTTGGCGACCGTCTTTACTTCGAACTCCAGGAAAACGGTATCCCTGAGCAGACCCCGGTCAATAACGGGATGAAAAAACTGGCAGCAGAACTTCTGATCAAGACAGTGGCCACCAATGACTGTCATTATCTGAACAAAGATGAAGCCCATGCCCATGACGTACTTCTCTGCATCCAGACCAATAACACCATAACGAACTCCAAACGTTTTAAATTTTCCACTGACGAATTTTATTTTAAATCTCCAGAGGAGATGAAAAATAATTTCAAGCATACTCCGGAGGCCATTGCCACAACCATCGAGATTGCCGAGCGCTGTAATCTTGAAATTGGTTTTGGTGACTACTTCTTCCCTATTTTTCCAGTAGTGGAAGGCGAGACCCTTGAGTCCATGTTCGCCACAGCCTGCTGGGAAGGATTGAAAGATCGCTTCGCGGCCATGCGCAAGATCGGGACATTTAATCCTGGGACCGAAAAACAGTATAAAGATCGGTTGACCACGGAAATTAATGTCATCAACACCATGGGCTTTCCCGGTTATTTTCTCATCGTTGCTGATTTCATCAACTGGGCCAAAGATCAGGGTATTCCAGTAGGACCAGGCCGTGGATCGGGAGCTGGCAGTCTTGCCGCCTACTGCATGCGGATCACCAATATCGACCCCATCCCCTACGGCCTTCTCTTTGAGCGCTTTTTGAATATCGAGCGAAAAGGAATGCCCGACTTTGACGTGGATTTCTGTCAGGAGCGGCGTGGGGAGGTTATCAAATACGTACAGAGCAAGTATGGGGGTGCCGATCATGTCGCCCAGATCCTTACCTACGGCACCATGAAGGCACGCGGAGTAATCCGCGACGTGGGCCGCGCCATGGATATCCCCTTTGGTGAAGTGGACAAAATCGCCAAGCTCGTCCCTGAACAGTTGAAGATGACTCTCAAGAAGGCCTTTGCCGAGGAACCGCGCCTTCAGGATGCAGCCAACAAAAATCCCCAGATTGCCGAACTGCTGCGCGTGGCCCAATCTCTGGAGGGGCTTGCCCGGCACACATCAACACACGCGGCTGGTGTTGTCGTCTCTCCCCAGCCCATGGTGGAATTTCTACCCACCTGTAAGGGAAAAGAGGGTGAGACCCTGACCCAGTATGACATGAAGCATACCGAGATGACAGGACTGATCAAGTTTGATTTTCTCGGCCTCAAGACCCTTACCGTTATTGACAAGGCACTCAAACATATCAAGGCGGACATCGGCACGGATCTTGACATCGATGCCATTCCCATGGATGACCTCAAGACTTATGCTCTCCTCTGCAAGGGAGATGCTTTGGGAGTCTTTCAACTGGAGAGCTCCGGCATGCGGGAACTGCTGGTCAAGATGGCCCCCGAACAGTTCACTGACCTGATTGCCCTCGTTGCCCTCTATCGTCCCGGCCCTCTTGACTCGGGAATGGTGGATGATTTTGTGGAGACCAAGCACGGTCGCGCCACTGCCAATTATCCCCTGCCTCAGCTTAAATCAGTCCTGAAGGAGACCTATGGAGTTATTGTCTATCAGGAACAGGTCATGCAGATCTCCAATATCCTGGCCAGTTACTCCTTAGGAGATGCCGACAACCTGCGGCGGGCCATGGGTAAAAAAATTGCCGAGGTCATGGACAAGGAGAAAGTCAAATTCATGACTGGGGCCAAGAAAAATAGTATCCCGGAAGACAAGGCCGAATATGTCTTTGACCTGATGGCTAAATTTGCAGGATATGGCTTCAATAAATCTCATTCTGCCGCCTATGCCCTGATCTGCTATCAGACCGCTTATCTCAAGGCCCATCACCCAGCTCAGTTCATGGCCGCCCTTCTTTCCTGCGACATGAACAACACCGACAAAATCGTCCTTTATATCAACGAGTGCCGGGAACATCAAATCGAGGTACTGCCACCCGATATAAATGAATCACTCTATGACTTCAATGTGACCGATGATCGCATCCGCTTTGGCCTGGCCGCGGTCAAAAATGTCGGCGGGGCAGCCCTGGAATCGATCATTCAAGAGAGAGCGGAAGGTGGGAAATACACCTCCCTGGAAGATTTCTGTAACCGGATTGATTCCCGACGGGTCAACTCCAGAGTTATAGAAAGCCTGATTAAGGCGGGCTCTTTTGATTCACTTGGATGCAGACGTTCTCAACTCTACACCATTCTCCCCCAGGCAATGGAACAGGCCAAGGCGGCACAGCGAGATCGCCAGAGCGGCCAGATGTCTCTTTTTGATCTTACACCCTGTACCACTCAAAAAGAGATCATTGCCATTCCTCTCCCTGATATTCCAGAGTGGAGTGAACTGGAAAGACTGGCCTTTGAAAAGGAGACCGTGGGTTTTTACATCACCGGTCATCCACTGGATGATGCTATTCATGAGATCAGAACTGTTGTTGACACCGATATCGGCAAGCTGGCCGAGTGGGGAGATGAGCAACCTGTCCGTGTTGGCGGCCTTATTCGTACCTGTAAGCTGCTGAAGAGCAAAAAAGGCGATTCCATGGCCTTCATCACTCTTGAAGATGTCCTGGATTCAGTGGAGGTGGTGGTTTTCCCGGAGACCTATTCCCGCACCCACACCCTGTTATCCTCAACAGAAGCGGTGATCATCCAAGGGACGGTGCAAAAAGATGAAAGAGGTGCCAAGATCATCGCGGAGTCCATCGACCTGCTCCCCGAGGCCCGGGAGAAATATACTGAATCCATCAAGATGGAATTAAAGGCCGCGATCATTACCAGACAACGAATGGAGGCACTGAAAAAAATCTGCTACCAGTTCCATGGAACGTGTCCCCTGCTGATCACCCTGCATTTCCCAGGGCGCGGTGAGGTAGACGTTGAGATTCTCAAGGACCTCACCATCAGGCCATGTTATGAATTTTCTAAAAAAACAGAGGAAATTCTCGGTTATCCGGCCCTGTCTTTCAAGAAAAAACCACTCATTGCTCCTTCCCGCAGAAAATGGGGCAAATAAAAAAAGTATCTTTTCACAATTTTTTACAACATTGTAATTACCATGTTCAACAGTAGATTCTTAAATAAATGGACTATCACCGCCCGAATTGGCACAGTCATATCCATTGGAATTACAACCAGCATTCTTGTCATTGTAATAGGGGCTGCCACCTTTCTCAAAAAAGAACATCTCACCACTTTTGGAAATCAACTTTTCACAACAGTGCAGGCCTTTGCCACATATCTTGATGACGATCTGTCAAGCAAACAGAAAGCGATATCAGTGGTAGCTGATATCGTGCCTGCAGAGACCCCTCTTACATCCTCTTCTGCCCAAAAATTTCTCTCCTATCAAACCGGGATTCTCTCTCTCTTTGATGATGGCCTGATGATCCTGTCGGCAGAGGGAAAGCTCCTGGCTGAGCTGCCTGTTCTTTCCACGGAAAGAGAAGATAATGATTATTCGTCATATCCATTCTTTCAACAGGCGCAAAAAGCTTTACGGCCGGTTATTTCCGAGCCCTTTCTCTCCGTCAAACCCAATCAGCGTCCCATTATTGCATTTATGGCCCCAATTCATGACGCCCAGGGGAAAGTTTTAGGCTATTTATGTGGTAACCTTACCCTTAATGGAGATAATGTGCTGGGCAATATCGCCAGACGCAAGGTTGGTGACAATGGATATTTTTATGTCTATTCACAAGATAGAACCATCCTTATCCACCATGATACCACTCGCATGATGCAGAAAGATGTTCCCCTTGGAGCAAATCGCCTTTTTGATATGGCACTGCAAGGATTTGAAGGCAGCGGAGAGACTTTCAATTCCAGGGGACTGCATCTCATGGCCTCTTTTCAACATCTGAAGACAGCGCCCTGGATTTTGGCTGCCAATCTCCCCATGCAAGAGGTCATGCAGCCTTTTTACGCCTCTCAGCGACTGATCATCCTGACCATCATTATTTGCGGTCTTGGCGTGCTTCTCTGCAGTTGGTGGGCCCTTTTCCGTTTTATGACTCCACTCTCTCGATTTATCACCCATATGGAAGAATACGGGGCAAATGGAGTTCCTTTTAATCAGGAAGGCGGCCCGGAAGTAATCCATATCTCCACTATCTTTAACCAGATGCTTACCAGGATACAAAAGAGTCAGGCCAGACTGCAATCCAATGAAGAATTACAACGCACCCTGCTCAATGCCTCGCCAGATATCATCTGTTTCAAGGATGCCCATGGACGCTGGCTGCTTGCCAACAAGGCTGTCCTGACACTTTTTCAACTGACAGATGTAAAATATCAGGGGAAAAAAAATTCAGAACTTGCCGCCTTGTCCAACCCTCCTTGTCATGATGCTATTCAGACCTGTGGGCTGACAGATGAAAAGGCTTGGGAACATGGCTCCATGCTGACATTAGAAGAGACGATCTGTATCCCCGGCAAAGAATGTAGAATCTTTGAAGTAACAAAAACACCTCTCTTTGATTCAGACGGTGGACGTAAATCTTTAGTTATTATCGGCCACGATATTACTGCCAGAAAAAAGAGTGAGGAAAGTATCCGAAAACTCTCTGTAGCGGTGGAACAAAGTCCTGTCTCTATTGTCATTACCGATACTGAAGGTAATATTGAATTCGTCAATCCAGCATTTACCAAGTTCACCGGCTACACCCTGGAAGAGGCTCAAGGAAAAAATCCACGTATCCTTAAAACCGACAAAAATCATCCTGAAACTTATACGCAACTCTGGCAGACCATCACCTCAGGCAAGGTCTGGGAAGGTGAATTTTGTAACCAGAAAAAAAATGGCGAAGAGTTTATTGAGCACGCGGTGATTTCTCCCATATTCAGCCAGAACGGTAAAATCACCCATTATATGGCCATCAAGGAGGATATCACTGCCAAAAAACAATCGGAAGAGGTCATCTGGCGTCAGGCCAATTTCGATCCCCTGACCCAGCTTTGCAACCGCAGATTATTCTACAATCGTTTGAAAAATGCCATCCACCAAGCCATGAGAGAGAAGTCATCTTTCGTCCTGATGTTTCTTGATCTGGATCATTTTAAAGAGGTCAATGATACCTTGGGGCATGACCAGGGGGATATCCTGCTGATTGAGGCAGCACGACGAATTCAGGAATGTGTTCGTGATACCGATATCGTATCTCGTTTCGGCGGTGATGAATTTGTCCTGCTGCTCACTACTATTAAACCGGATGTGGGCATTGCCAAGGTTGCGGGTAAAATTCTTACGACCCTGGCAAAACCATTCCATCTTAACAAAGAGATCGTATCCGTTTCAGCCAGTATTGGTGTCACCATTTGCCCGAATGATGGAAGTGATGTCACTACCCTGCTGAAAAATGCTGATCGTGCCATGTATCTGGCCAAGGACGCCGGCCGTAATTGCTGGAGGTCCTATACCGATGTCTGCGAAGCTGACAGCCAACTGAAAAGGGAACACCATGTGGAAATCTAAAGATGTCTATTTTCTTTCCGGCAGCACCGGTATTCTTGCCGAGGATCTGGGCAAGTCGCTGCTCTGCCAGTTCCCGGAGATCAGCTTCAATGAGGAGAAAATCCCTTTCATCAGGACAGAACAGGATGCCTGGAATGCCCGTGAGCATATCCTTAAACAATCATCAGGCCGCCATCCTCTGGTGTTCTCCACCATCATGAACCCTGAATTGATCCAGATTCTAGATGCGCCTGGTATTGAAATTTTCAACATCTGTGACACGTATCTTACTCGACTGGAAGAACTCTTGGAGGCCAGGCCCCTGCGGGAATCTGGATTTTCAAGACATCTTGATGACACCACCATGGCTAAGCGTGTTTCTGCCATCCAGTATTGTATTTCCCATGACGATGGCACCTCCACCAATGATTACGATGAGGCAGAGGTTATCCTGCTCGGTGTCTCCCGTTCAGGTAAGACCCCGGTTTCAGTCTATCTGGCCACCCAGATGGGGATCAAGACCGCCAATTACCCCCTGGTCTGTGACGACTTAAACGTCTATCGTCTGCCTGCAGATATCATCAGGAACAAAAAACGAGTTATCGGTCTCTCCACCACTCCGGAGATCCTGCATCATATCAGGGAAAAACGCTATAAGGATAGTTCATACGCCAAACTTTCCACCTGCGTCAACGAAATCAATCAGGCTCATCAGATTTTCCTGAAATACAAGATTCCGTTTATCATGTCTGATGGCAGGTCTATTGAAGAGACGGCAACTCAGGTTGCCCAGGAATTAATGGTCAAAAAAAAGATCCAGTTACACGTCAAAAAGAAAGAATAATTCATTTCGCCTCTGCGCGAAATCGTACATACCTTAATACAATACAGGTTTAGACTATGTCATATTCAAAGTTAGATTGTCCCGAGATCCTCGCGCATATATTTTATCCGCAAGCGGAGGCAGTTAGTCCTTTGCCGCCCGGGGCCAAAGATATCAATATCGAGATGGAGCCTGGGGTGCATATCGGTTGCCGCTTCTATCTCACTGATTGCGACGCCCCCTCTATTCTCTACTTTCACGGCAACGGAGAGACGGTCAGCGACCATGACACCATAGGCCCGCAATATAATGAGGTAGGCATCAACTTGCTGGTGACAGATTATCGCGGTTATGGCTGGAGCAGCGGTCATCCCAGCGTCGCAACGATGTTCAGCGATGGAGAAATTCTGTTGAAGGAAAGCCGAAGGTGGTTGAGCGATAATGGATATACCGGTGCCCTTTTCCTGATGGGCCGCTCTCTGGGGTCCGCCTGCGCCATAGATCTTGCCGAAAAATTTTCAGATGATATCAAAGGATTGATCATTGAAAGCGGCTTTGCCGATACCCTTCCCCTGGCGCAGTCACTGGGAATAGATCTTAACGATTTGAATATTGCGGAAGAAGATTGCTTTAATAACAGTGCCAAGATTACGCAGGTCACGAAACCAACCTTTATCCTCCATGGTGCAAGAGATGAGCTGATTCCTGCGGTTGAGGCGGAGAAACTGCAATCATTTTGCGGGGCCAAAAGCAAAGAATTCCAGGTTGTCCCCGGGGCAGATCATAACTCTATATTAGCGGTGGCAGGGAAGCTCTATTTTCAAGCCATCAAAGGGTTTATTGACAAGATTACCGGTGCTTCATCCTGGCGCCGAAGACGAAAAGCAGCAAAATAAGCAGGAACGTTTTTGGGCAATGTCAGGCTGCAGGAAACTCATCTTACGCAATTCATAATCACCTTTTTCATGTAAACACGTATGCGCAACGATATCATTCAACTCCTACTGACAGCGCTGACCTTGCTCTTTTTCTTCAGCCTCAGTGCCTGTGGGCCAGATATGCCTGAATATGTCTTGCCCACCAAAAAAATGTCCCAGCATCAGCAAATAATAGTCAATCCTCTAGTCATCCCACCAAAACCAATCCCGCCAGAACCTCTGGCAGACCCTGAGATAGCAGCTGCTCCCGACATATTGCGCGTGGGTGTCTCCCATGACGTTCCCCCCTTCATTTATCGGCAAGAAAAAAAAGTTCAGGGACTTGAAGCAGACCTTGCCCAGCAGTTAGGACTATCTTCAGGCAGGACGGTAAAATTTATCACAGTACCGAAGAGTAAGACAAAAGAAGCGCTGCTCAAAGGGCATATTGATATCATTATGTCCGGCCTGAAAATCAACAGTTTGGAAAATCAGGCTATAACTTTCAGTGACCCGTACCTGCGGGCTGGACAGATCTTTCTGGTCAGATCCCGCGATATGACCCTTTTTTCCACCGGGATCTACAGCCTGGAAGATTCCGGGTTTACCCTTGGGGTCATCGAAGAAAGCGGAGGCGATCTGTTTCTCACCAGGACTATTCGGGGCGTCAGGATCATGCGTTTCAAGACTGTTGAAACGGCAATTCAGGCCTTAAAACGCAAAAGAATAGATCTCTTTCTCCATGACGCACCAACAATCTGTTACTATGCCGCGCTCAACAAATCTGCCGGACTTAGCCCGATACTTACCTTGGTGACGGAAGAATATCTGGGATGGGAGATGAGAAATGATGATGAGAAGCTGAGGCAACAGGCCAATCATTTTATCCAGCAGAGCAAGGCTGATGGCAGCTTACAAAAAATTATCAAACAATGGATTCCAAACCTGTAATCGTGGAAGAAGATTTTATGAAGAAGAAAGAAGAAAAGCGGAAAGACTATCTTTCCTGGGATGAGTACTTTATGGCAGTCGCTCTCCTCTCTGCCCAGCGCAGTAAAGATCCGAACACCCAGGTGGGAGCCTGTGTAGCCAATGAACAGAACAAGATCGTGGGGGTCGGATATAATGGTTTTCCCTGGGGCTGCTCCGATGATGTACTCCCTTGGGCACGGGAGGGGGCATTTCTTGATACAAAATACCCCTATGTCTGTCACGCGGAGGTCAATGCCGTACTCAACTCCATCACCTATAACCTCAACAATTGCCGCATCTATGTGGGTTTATTCCCGTGCAACGAATGCACCAAGGTGATTATCCAGGCAGGAATCAAGGAGATTATCTATATGTCAGACAAATACAAGGATACAGATACAGTCCGGGCCTCAAAGATGATGTTTGACCATGCCGGCATCGCTTACCGACAGTTTGAGACTAAAAGAAAATCGATCTGCCTTGATCTGGCCCACTTATCGCTGCTCTCTGAGTAATATTAATGTTCGTAGCCCTGGAAGGTGATGTCACAGGGGGTTCCATTGTTTTTTTCCAGGAGAACACCTTGACCTTCTACAATGATTCCAACTGGATAAATCTGGTGATAAGGGGTGCTCAGCAATTGCATCTCCAGCTCTTTTTCCCTATCGGGTGGCACAGTAAAGAGTAGTTGATAGTCTTCTCCTCCTTTGAGCAGCAGGTCCAGCTTCTCCTGAGCAAGGAAAAGAGCCGCACTGTCAAGGGATGGTAAAGACGGCAGCCTTTCTGCATAGAGGACACTGCCGGTCCCACTTTCGTGGCAGATATGGGCCAGATCTGTGGCCAGGCCATCTGAGATATCCTGCATGGAGGTCACGCAGCCACTTAGTCCGAGCTGCTGGCCCAGTTCAATACGCGGTGCCGGATTTAAGTGAGCATCAAGCAGGGCCTGCCACTGGGGCCATTGTTCCCAAGATGTCCCTTCCTTTTTCGCTCTCTGAAACAAAGCCAAACCGGCTGCGGCGGAACCAAGCGGGCCACTCACATAGACGATATCTCCGGGACGGGCACCAGTGCGATAGAGGATATGATTGCAAGTAGCCTCCCCAATCACTGTGACCGAAATCACCAGCTCGCGGCCGCGCACGGTATCACCACCAATCAAGACACATCCATACTCAGCCAGGATAGCAGAAACCCCGGACAACCAGCATTGCAGCCAGTCGGAGGCAAGAGAGGGAGGCAGACAGAGAGAAAGCAGGACAAAGCGTGGACGTCCGCCCATGGCCGCTATGTCACTAAGATTCACCGCAATGCTCTTACGTCCAAGCAACTCAGGGGGATGCCAGTACCGGTCAAAATGAACATGATCCACCAGGGTATCGGTTGTTATCAGCCATTGCCCCGCCTCTGGACTTCCAAAAACAGCACAATCATCGCCAATTCCCTGGATAAGGCCTGGGGCCGAGGCAGCACTTCTTTCTCTGATTAAACGAATCAGCGCCCGTTCGGACAATATGGCCATTATTTTACCCGTTTAAGAAAAGATCTCTTTTTCTCTTCCTGAGGTAATGGTCCAGATTGCTCCTGCGTTGTCTTTGGTGCCCGAGTTAGACCATCAATAGCCGCTGGCTGCAGAGAAATCGTGCCAAACTCAACAGCCTTGACAAAACGTTCCTCCCCACCCATGGTGAAGACCTCCATACCTGTCAACTGAGGCGTGCGCAGGGTCCAGATCGTCTCTTGTGGAGGAATGGATAACAGGGTCAAACTGACATGCCACCATTCATTCTTGCGGCTGCTGTCCCGCTCAATATCGGTGACCAAGGCATATAAGGCCGATATCTGTGGTTCTTTAGCTACAATCAAGACCAGATCACCAATATCGGTACTATCCTTGAACCGGACCATCTGTTTTAATTCTGCAATTAATTTTTCCATATCATAATGCTCTTAAATTTAGATGCCGCACAGAAATAACTATGACATGTCCATCTATTTCTTTACGGCACCTCTTGACTACTGAGCCAGTATTGTGGTCGATTCCAGGATAAGGGCGTCATCCTGAATGTGGCTGCGTGAACCAATCACCTCATACATGGCCAGTCCATCGAGAAGAGGAAAGATCAGTTGTTCAATCATTACCTTAGATCTCTGCGCTGCCTCACGATCCTGCATGGAAAGCATGGTTCCGCCCCAGCTTGCCAGTTCCTTTACCACATGCAACAGAGATGAAAACCGGATAAAGCTCACAGAGTTATTTTTCTTGGTCATCCCGTGATCCAATCCTTGATTAACCTGCTTAAAACTATCCTCACTGATCAGAGCACCACTCACGCCATCCTTGCTTTTCGCAACATTAGACCGGCCTTTACCGTCACCAGCTGTACTATCAACAATATTTTTTACCAGATCCACAGTACTTGCTAGGATCAGATACCCTTGATGCAGGGCGTACACAGGTTGCAGACTGGGATGGAATGAGACCTCCAGAGTGGTGAGGTTGACCCCTTTATATTCCTCGGTCTTGGTTGGGATATTGTTTTTTGCAAGCAGTGGCTTTAACATCTTCATAAAATCATCTTCCTTCTCTATCTTCAGAAAGATGGCCCCATCAGGCAAAGGGATAAACCCATCGGTGGCAATTTTTCTCAACAGGACAACGGCCTCAGAACCAAACATAGAGAGGAGATGCGGCAACTCCACACCAGTGACCGTTTTTACATCCTGTTCCATGGCCTTGAGTTGCTCCGCGCTATCTTTCATCTCCAGGGTGAACATCTCCCAGAACACGTTCATATCCAAGGTATTAGTCCAGTAATAGCCAAGGATACCGGCAGGGATCATGGCCAGTGTTTTATTGTCCACTGGTTGAATAGTAAACATCTTGCCCACAAGAGGATCCAGCAACTCTTTTTTGAACAAGATAACAACCTTGTCCCGCTGTATCCCCTTTTCTTTCCAAGCCCCAAAGGCAAGCCCTTCCCAACCTTTCCACTGATCAGTGACCTTCTGCAGTTCCTCCTTTTGCCCAGGGTCAAGAGTTTCGCTCAACCTGTTGAGCTGACTATGGAGCGCCGGCATGGAGACATAGGTAAAGAGTTTGGCCTTAATAAAATCGTGACGTAGACGGAGATATTCCTTCTTCTGCGCCAGGCTTCCCTGCTTGCTGTCATACCGGTCCAAGCTCTCCTTAACAAGTCGATCATCAAAGGCGGCAATCACATAGCCATCAATGATGGCCGTAGTCAAGGTATTGTTCTCGTCAATGAGATATTGCTTGAGGCTGTATTTCCCATACTGGGTGCTTGTCTGTTCCAATTTTCCGGAAAAAAGAGAAGTTAACAGTTCTATGATATCAGTATTATGTCTCGGTTTTGCTATCAAAAGAAGACTGGCTCTCATTGTTTTTTCAGGGATATCCAGTGAGTCATCAGGAACCGGCAAAAGGCCGAGCGTAAACTCCTGGCCAAAAAATTCTTTAAAGACAGGACTGTTCGAAAATTCATCCAGCTGTTTTCTCATATCCCTGATCCTGTTGACCTCCTCAAGGGGAAGACCAAGACCTTCGGCAATCTTCACATAATCAATACCTGTCACTGCACGACCAAGGCGTGACACCTTGAACTCGTCGAGCAACTGCCCGAGATCCCGCTGTTCAATACAGACCAGAGCCTCAGCCGGTAAAAAATCAGCGGCTGTACCCTTGCCCATCCTTGTTGTAACCAGAAAGTAAACAACTACCAGAATGCAAACTGCCCCAAGGATGATCCCTATCTTCTTCATTTATATCTCCTTTCCTTTCATCTCTTCTCGAGCCTTCATTTTCCCCAGAATCCATTGCACCACCCCAGCCAGATCATCCCCGACAAAAGAAGGCTGAACCTCCTGGGTCGGCCCGATATATTGGGCATCTCCACGGCCATACCCTGTAAGCACGAGCACAGGCGTTGCGCCACAGTTCACCGCTGTCTTCAGATCCGACCAGCGATCTCCAACAACAAATGATTGAGTAAGATCAAGGCCCAGCTCTTCCGCCGCCTGCAAGACCAGGCCAGGTTTAGGTTTTCGACAATTGCAGGCCAAGCGATACTCCTCCCTCTTGGCCTCAGGATGATGGGGGCAGATATAGATTCCATCCACATGTGCACCGTGTTCCGCCAACAGTGACACCATTTTATCATGGACCAGCACCAGCAAATCAGGAGGGAAATAACCACGTGCCAGACCCGACTGATTGGTCACCACCACCACCGGAATCCTGGCCTCATTGAGTTTCCTGATGGCCTCGGCAACGCCTGGAAGTATCTGAAAGCGGCTGAGGTGATTGATATACCCCATCTGTTCATTGATGGTGCCGTCACGATCAAGAAACACGGCAGGCCGAGATGCTGTTGTGGATAATGGTACAAGTTTGGCCATCAAATCCCCTCCCCTTGTGGCAGGAAATTTCCCGAACAATCGGAAAGGGCCTTGGCAACTTCCGTATAAACCTCCTGGCTGCTGATCTCCTCCAGGCAATGAAGATGTTTTCTGGGACACTCTGATTGCAGACAGGGGCTGCAGTCCATCTCTTTGCGAATCACCACGGCACGCTCTGAAAATGGGCCGGTGGCGACATGATCGGTTGAACCGAAGATGGCGATGGTGGGGGTCTCAAGGCCGGCGGCCACATGCATCAACCCTGAGTCATTGGTCACAAAGGCGTTGCAGCATTGGATTAAGGCCATGACTTGTTGCAGGGTGGTCTTGGCTGTCATATCAATGACATGATATGGGGTTCGCACCGAAAACTCTTTTATGGCACGCGCGGCATCCGTATCGTCCTTGGTGCCAAAGACCAGGATAAGACAACCTCGCTCCCCATAATGATGGGCAATGAGTGCGGCCAATTGTCCAAATTTCTCAGCCGGCCAGCGTTTGGCCGGGCCATAGGCAGCGCCTGGATTAAAACCGATCACCGGGATAGCTGTCTCGCTCGTGTCCCTGTTTTCAGCAGGAGATATCCTCTCAGGGTGAGTCTTCCCGTCTTGAGTGGAAAATGGCCCCTGACCCTTTAAACATTCGATATACCCCCTGGCCCAGCCAGTCAATTCATCCGACAAGGGAAGACGCAATTTGTCCGGCCCTAGATCAAGTCCCAATCCCGCTAAGATCATCTGGTAATAATGCACCTGATGTCTGGCACGAATTTCCGGAGTCAGCTCAACCCCATGGGTCAGGAGCAATCCTCGGCCATCACGTTTGTAACCAGCTCGCAAGGGAATTCCAGCCATCCACACAAGAAAGGCGGCCTCAAAGGCATTCTGCAGCAAGATTGCAGCATCAAACCGATACTGCTTCAAATCATTGGCCAGCTTCAGCACCCCTTTTATCCTGCCTGGATAGAGATCATTTTTGTCGTAGACCAGAACCTTGTCCACATCCGGACTCAGTCGAAAGATGTCCGCCACCCAGGGCATGGCCAGCATGGTGATTTCCGCATTGGGAAAATTTTCCCTGATGGTATGGACGGCCGGCGTAGTCATGACCGCGTCCCCTATCCAGTTAGTGGAGCGGATCAGGATTTTTGCCGGATTCATCTGTTTAAATGTCACTGGTGCTGCCAAAAAAACCTCACAAAAAAAACTTTTAAAATCAATCTGCTTTATCCTTGAACAATCAACTCAGCAAGTTGCGACTTAGCAAAATCAATGGAAGCATCGAGAGAAAGGGCCAAGTTGAAAAAATGAATCGCCTCATCCCGCTTACCGATTTTACGATAATTGACGCCTAAATTTGCGTAATCCATGGCCGAGGCAGGATCCAGCTCAACCGCCCGATGGAAATGGATAATGGCCTGGTTAAAGTCTTCTATTTTATAGTAACAGACACCGAGCATATTGTGCAGATCCGGTCGCTCATCATCTACTACCCTGCCTTGCTCCAGAGTCTTTATGGCCTCATCATAGCGGCTCAGATCTTTCAGACAATGCCCCTTGTAGGAATAGATATAGGGAATATCCTCCTGCTCAGGGAATAAAGCCAGAGCCCGATCAAAAGCATCAAGAGCAGATTCTGACTGGCCATTATTATAAAGATTACGTCCTCGATAAAAGGCCAGGTAATAGACATCCGGGATCAACTGCTCCATGCGTGCCAGCTTTTGTTCAAGGTGATTGGTATCATCAACCAGTTCTACCAGAAGCTTGGCGGCAAAGAGTCCCACATCCTGGATCATGGAGCGTTCACGGAAATGGGCACCGGGAATAATGGTATAAATAGCTGGAATCTGCAATTGCGGATGGGTGGCATCCAGCATGAAGACCTCCATGTCGAGCTTGGACAGGGTGGCAACACAGTTGTCCACCTCTGTTTTAATATTATGGTCGGCCAGGGAAGGCATCTGCTTTATGGTGGTTCGGAGTCCGGAATCAGTCACATAACGAACATCCTCCATGGACAGGGGCTTGGGCAGACCAGAAGCCACATAATTTGAGCCACTGTTAAAGTCTCCTGCGAGTTGCGCCACCTCAGTTACTGCCCGGATCAGGGCCTTTTCAGGATCAGGGGTGGTGCCGGCGGTAAAGACGATCTCACTTGTTTCAGGAAAAGAATTCCTGTCAATAGCCAGCGCCGCTACTGTGCTGATACCGGTATTAAGACTAAAGTCATTGAGATAGAGTTCTATGTTGTTTCTGGCAAATTTTTCAAGCAGCTCTCTGGCCACCGGATCCTGGACCGAAGCGGGATCTATGATCGGTGTTTGTATCTTTTCATGGTTGATCAGGGCACAGACATGACGCTCCACCACCTCGGAGATACCCTGCAGAGCCGCTTCTTCATAGGTGTTTCCGGCTGATGGGCCATTAAACTCGTTGATGGCAAAAAACCAGGAAAAAGGAATCAAGGTGTCAAGGCCGGAAGTCAGGCTAGTGGCCCATGTCCACTGCATAGGGATATCCTGGAGCAACTCCTCCAAAAAGGCCACATCATGGCGGGTATCATGCACCGACTGGAGCAGACGGGATGGGTCAAGCACCGGATATCCGGCATCCCGCATCTGCTGATAATCACCAGTAATGAAATTGTCTTCATTATTTTTGAAGGCAAAAAAAGAAAACCTCTCAGCAAGCTCCATACAAGCCGAGGCCTCAGCCTGTATGGGTGATGAGCCTTTACCCATCTGTTTTTTTGTGCCGGTCAGGGCTTGGGCATCTTCTCCACAGACACTGAAAAAAACCGGAATATCCAGTCTGCCATTATCAATTCGTTTCACTTCCTTCAGGATCTGGATATCAAGATGCTCCAACCTTTCCTTAAAACGGGCAACGGTATCTTCAGGCAGAATGGCCTTATCCTGATCGGTAGTATAGGTCTTTAGACAATCCTGAAACCGAATAGTTTTTTTTTGCATAATTCCTTGCAATTTTTATAATTATTTAGATACGTATAAAAAACGTTCCATAGTTTTTATCAATTAAGCCGTCGTTCAAAAATAACTCATACAATCCAATATCATTAACGGCATAAGAGGCCGTAAAGAAATGGATAAAAAGTAAAGGTTATTTCTTAACGGCCCCTAAAGAAGATATCCAGACCAGCACACTGCATCCAGATAAAAATCCATTATATTTGTGTTCTCCAGATCCAGGTGCGTCATAATTTGATCCAACTCACTCCATTGACCTGACTCATACAGCTGAATAAGCTGAAGATAAGGAAAAAGAGGACCTGTTTTATACACCAGAGCCTCCATAATACCCTCAGAGACAGGGAGCTGCCTCATCAAAGATTCCATGGGGGCATCAAGAATAGCATCAAGTAGAGAAAAAAGCCCGAGCATGAAGAAAAGCCCCTGATCTTGTTGCAGCTCTTTACCAAGAAGCTCTAAGAAACGAGCCCGAATACAAGAAGTACGAATGAGTTCATCCGGTTTGTTCTCTGCGAGCTTACTGGTGGCGATCAGAGAGACAAACATTTTTATTCCCTGCTCTCCCAAAAAGGCGATGGCCTGACGGATGGAAGAGAGCGGTTGCAGCCGCGAATAATAAGCCGAGTTAAGATACTTGATCAACTTATACGAGATCGCGACATCCTGTTTAATGAGGGATTCAAGTTTTTTTATTTCAAATTCAGCCCGGTTTACCTCTACGAGCAACTGCATATAAAACATTTGTGAGGAAGAAATTTCTTTATTCTTCAACACTTCTGGTTTAGCAAAAAAATAGCCCTGAAAATAAACAAAGCCCATTCTGCTAGCCCGGTCATATTCTTCATAGGTCTCTATTTTTTCAGCCAGCAATTTACAATTGTATTCTTTGGAAATTGCAATCGACTCAAGAATCTGCTCATTAGAGCTTTGCATAAAATCAACTTTAATGATCTTAACAAGTTCCAGCAACGGAATGCGATCTCTGCTATAGATAAAATCATCGAGGGCCAACATGTACCCCTTGCTCACCAAGGTACTACACGCGGCAATCACCTCTTCGCTTGGCGCCACATCTTCAAGGATCTCCACCACGATAGAGCGGGCAGGAAACATAGAGGGAACTCCACGGAGCAGCATCTCTTCCGTAAAATTAATAAAGGCCCTGTGCCCGCTTGCTATCTGTTCGATCCCGACCGTAAAAAAGGAAGACGAAAGCAGACTTGAGGTAGCCTCGTCTCCATCGATTCCGGGAAAGGCATTAGAATTCCCATCCCTGAACAAAAGCTCATAAGCAAAAATACGCCGATGGCGATTAAAGATTGGCTGCCTCGCCACAAAAACGTCCATTCTTTATAACATTACACTCAGATAAAATTATCCGCCCAATGCACCGCATCAAGATAAGAGTCCATTATTTTATGTTCGTCAAGATTCAGCGTCCCCATTAACCTATCCAATTTAACCCACTCTCCAGCCTCATATAACTGAATAAGCTGAAGATAAGGGAAAAGACTTCCGCTTTTATGGACCAGTGCCTGGGTGATCTCTTCAGAGATAGGGAGCTGTGTCATCAAAACCTCCATAGAGGCATCGAGCATAGCGTCAAGGAGGGAAAAAAGACCTAACATGAACAAATCACCTTTGTCCAGCTTGCAATTCTGCCCGATACGCTCCAGAAACCGAGCCCGAATACAGGACGTGCGAATCAATTCATCCGGTTTGTGCTCAGAGAGTTTACTGGTGGCAATCAATGACACAAAAAGACGTGTCCCCCTCTCTCCCAGATATGCAATGGCCTGACGGATGGAGGAGATTGGCTGCAACCGTGAATAATAGGCCGAGTTAAGATATTTAAGCAATTTAAATGAGATGGAGATATCCTGATTCACCAGCTTTTCAATATCCTTCACCTCAAACTCAGCCCTGTTCACCTCCACAATCAACTGCATCAAGGACAACTGAGATGAAGCGATATCCTTATTTTTCAAGACTTCCGGTTTGGAAAAAAAGTAGCCCTGGAAATAAACAAAGCCCATATCTCTGGCAAGGGTAAACTCTGCATACGTTTCAATTTTTTCGGCCAGTAATTTGCAAGAATATTTTTTAAGGGTTTCCACCATCTCTTTGATCTGCTCAATGGGGGTGAGACGGAAATCCACCTTGATGATCTTGGCAATTTCTATAAGCGGAATAAGATTGTCAGCATAAACGAAGTCATCAAGGGCCAGGGTATAGCCTTTAGCCACCAATTCGCGACAAGCACCGATAACCTCTTCGGATGGCTGCACATCTTCCAAAACCTCCACCACGACAGAATCCTTGGAAAACATTGTTGGAACGCCGCGAACCAGCATATCTTCGGTGAAGTTGACAAAGGCCTTATGCCCGCTTGCTATCTGCTCAATACCGACCGTAAAGAACGAAGAGGAGAGCAAACTGGAGGTAGCCTCATCCCCATCAACTCCGGGAAAGGCATTAGACATCCCGGTCCTGAACAGGAGTTCATAGGCAAAAATTTTTTTGTGTTGATTGAAAATCGGCTGACGAGCTACAAAAACATCCATATATTACACCGCTAGTAATTTATTCTATAGATATTACCGATTTATCACGTTAAAAATCTCCAACCTCTCCTGCCAAGCACCGACGCCAAGATCACAGATCAACAGCCTGGATTCATCGAGCTCCATGGTCATGTTTATCTTAAGGCGGGTTGCCGGTACCAGATCCTCTGCTCGCTCACACCATTCTAACACAGCAAGGCCAGCAAGAGAAAAATATTCATCCAACCCCAAATCCTGCACATCAGCTGCATCGGATAAGCGGTAGAAATCCATATGATACAATGGCAACCGGCCCTGATACTCATGAAAAAAGGCAAAGCTGGGGCTGGTTACATACTCATTTTCAGGAACCTCCAGCCCTTGAGCGATGGCCTGGGTCAAAGTGGTCTTGCCAGCGCCCAAATCACCGTCAAGACAGATCACATCTCCAGGCTGGGCGACTTGTCCAAGAAGACGACCAAAAGCAAGGGTATCAGCAAGAGTTTTTAACAGAATTGTCTTCATTTGCACTTGAATCAGTGAATCAAAGTGGTATCTTTCATCCACCAGCTCATCAACAACTGCATATAATCATAATACAAAGGCAGAGTTTCCGGCTGCTTGAAAATATTACGATAGGCCAAGCGGTGTCCATCCATAAACCAGTTCGGCACCAGATAATAACCATACCAAAGAATGCGATCAATGGCCTTGCAGGCGGCAATCAATTCCTCCTGGGTCTGAGCATAGATAATCTTATCAACCATGGCATCAACCGCCTTATCTTTTACCCCAGCCAGATTTTTTGATCCCGGGATATATGCAGATGTTGAATGCCAGAAAGTACGCTGCTCATTGCCCGGCGACATAGACTGGCCATAGACATGGACAATCATGTCAAAATCAAATTTCTGTTCCCGGTCAGTATAGAGGGCCGGATCAATGGTGCGATACTCGGCATGAATCCCCAACTTTTTCAGATTGTTGACATACGGAGCCATCACTCGTTCAAACGAGGGAGAGACCAAAAGAATCTCAAAGGTAAAAGGTGCGCCCGCTTTATCTTTTAAAACACCATCCTGAATCGTCCAACCCGCCTCACGCAGCAATCCGGCGGCCTTGCGCAGATTTATTCGCAGCCCATCTTTTCCAGTCACCACAGGCGGGGTTAACGGTTTCTGAAAGACATCCACGGGCAGTTGCTTGCGAAACGGCTCCAGATATTCCAACTCCAGACCGACCGGCAAACCAGTTGCAGCCAGAGGTGAATTGCTGAAGAAGGAATTAGCCCTGGTATATTGATTAAAAAAAAGAGATTTATTGGTCCACTCAAAATCCAACGCCAGCCCCATTGCCTCCCTGACTTTTGCGTCTTTAAAAACAGGCCTCCGGGTATTCATCAAAAAGCCTTGCATTCCGGCATTATTTTTGTGAGGAAAAACCTTTTTCATCAGCGTTCCATCAGCAAAACGACCACCCTCCATGTCACGTGCCCATTGCTTAGCGATATTCACCAACATAAAATCAAATTCACCTGCTTTGAAGGCTTCAACCGCGACAATCTGATCCTTATAATAATTAACCGTAATAGTATCAAAATTAAAAAGCCCTTTTCTGACCGGATGGGCTGTGGCCCAATAATTCGGATTTCTTTTATAGGTAATGGATTTTCCCTGTTTAACAGAGGTCACCACATAAGCTCCAGAACCAACAGGAGGTAGAAGTGCTGCCTCTCCATCTTTTTGTTGAAAACCATGCTTTTGATAAAATTTTGCAGACATGATCGGGATCTGTGCCGCGATCATATGCAACTCTCTGTTGGGCTTAGCAAAGACAAAACGAATCCGCTGCGGATCCAGAATTTCTGCCTTCACAATATCGTGATAATAATAGGAATAGGCAGGATGAGCCTGATCGCTTTTCAAGATTTCAAGAGAATATTTCACATCCTCAGGGGTTATGGGACTATTATCGGAAAAACGGGCAGCTTCGTTCAAGGTAAAAACCACCGACAGTTTATCCTTCGCCACCTCAATGTCTTTGGCAATAAGACCATATTCGGCAAAGGGTTCATCGAGACTGGCAACGGCCAGCGTTTCAAAGACAAAGCTTTCCAGACCAAGGGGCGGCGTGCCTTTCAGGGTAAAGGGATTCATCTTATCAAAACTGCCCAGATCGTGAAGAACAAGATGGCCGCCTTTTACCGCTTGGGTCGAAGCATAGTCAAACTGCTGAAAGCCAGACGGATATTTCAATTTCCCGTCAATGGAGATTCCATGGGCAGCAAGCAAGGGTGACGTGACGCAACAAATGAACAAGCCCACAAAAAAAGAGCAGAAGATACGGAACATAAGAGAACAATCCTTTAAGGGATAATGACTCCAGCTGAGCCCTGAAAGTTGACGGCTGAAAGAGTATTAAGTATGCTATGGCAATAGTACCCTTTTTCGACTAATATGTCAGCCATTCTTAGGTCTTCACTTTTCTAGATGTGAAGTTATTTATATAATTGATACATATATTTGCCAATCTGGAGCATACTGATGGGAAAAACCATAGCCAGTAAAATATTTGACGCGCATCTGCGTGATAACCCCACCCCGGGGAATATGATTCTTAATATTGACGTGGTCATGTGCCACGAGATCACCACCCCCATCGCCATTATGGACCTGATGGAAAAAGGAATGGACAGGGTCTTTGATCCCACAAAGATCAAAGCGGTAATTGACCATGTGACCCCGGCCAAAGACTCCAAAACCGCCACCCAGGGCAAGATCATGCGCGACTGGGCGAAGCGGCACCAGATCAAGGATTTCTTTGATATCGGAGCCAACGGCGTCTGTCATGCCCTCTTTCCGGAAAAAGGTTTTATCCGTCCCGGCTACACGGTTATCATGGGCGATTCACACACCTGTACTCATGGTGCCTTTGGTGCCTTTGCCGCCGGCGTCGGCACCACAGATCTGGAAGTCGGCATATTAAAAGGCGTCTGCTCCTTCCGGGCCCCGGAGACCATGCGCATCACCCTGACCGGCAAACTCACATCCGGAGTCACGGCCAAAGATGTGATCCTGGCCGTGATCAAAAAACTCACGGTTAATGGAGCCACTGACCGGGTCATTGAATTTGTCGGCCCGGTGGTTGATGCCATGACCATGGCTGCCCGCATGACCCTATGCAACATGGCCGTCGAGGCCGGAGCCACCAGCGGTCTCTGCCTGCCTGACAGGGTAACTGCCGAATATCTCTGGCCCTTCATCAAGGACCAATATTCCTCAATTGAAGCAGCGGTCCAGGATTTCAGCAAATGGCATTCCGATCCTGATGCCGAATATGTGGAGACCCTTACAATTGATGTCTCCACCCTGGTGCCCCAGGTAACCTTTAATTTTAAACCGGATCAGGTCAAAGATATCAGCGAGCTGGAAGGCACACCTGTTGATCAGATCTACATCGGCTCCTGTACTAATGGCCGCATTGAGGATCTCAGAGATGCCGCCGAAATTCTGCGGGGGAGAACGCTGGCAGATGGAGTGCGAGGGGTTGTCACCCCAGCCACGCCTGCTATCTACTCACAGGCTCTTGAAGAAGGGATTATCAAGATCTTCATGGATGCTGGCTTCTGTGTCCTCAATCCAACCTGTGGAGCCTGCCTGGGAATGAGTTCCGGTGTGCTTGCCGCGGGCGAGGTCTGCGCCTCAACCACCAACCGAAACTTCAATGGCCGTATGGGCAAAGGCGGCATGGTTCACCTCATGAGTCCCTACTCTGCAGCTGCAGCTGCCGTCACTGGAACGATTACTGATCCCAGAAAATTTCTGAGCTAGAATTCATAAATAATTTTAATTTGTTACAAGAGGAATATCCATGAAAACATTTGGCGGTCCGGCCATATTGCTGGACAGAAGCGATATTAATACCGATGAAATCATCCCGGCCAAGTATCTCACTGAAATCACCAAAACTGCGATGAAGCCCCATCTTCTGGAGGATCTACTGCTGGATGGCCGCCCCTTTGACGTCCACTCTCCAGCCATGCAGCAGGCAAGAGTTGTGATTACCCGAGCTAATTTCGGTTGTGGGTCATCAAGAGAACATGCAGTCTGGGCTTTTGAAGTTAACGATATCAATATCGTTATTGCCGAGAGTTTTGCCAGGATCTTCAGACAGAACATGTTCAACTGCGGTATCCTTGCCATTGAGCTACCGGCGGCGGATATCGAACAACTCTTCAAGATGCAGGGTGAACTCACCATCCAGGTTGACCTGGACAAAACAGAGATGACCGCCAGCTCAAACGATCCCGCCCAGGCTCCCCTTACCTGCTCTTTTAAGTTGAATCCCTTTGACCGGGATCTTGTCGCGGCTGGTGGTTGGCTCGCCTATGCCGATACGAAATTTTAGACCTCGCATCGATTGAAGAATCTATTACTGTTAAATCTCATGGCAAGACACCAACAAAATTTAGTCAAAGCCGTTGTCTAAAAATAACTGAAACATTGCATTACCCTAACGGCATAAGGTGCCGTAAAGAAACACTGCTCATTTCATAACGGCACCTAAACATCTACAGTCTATCAAGCTAACATGACCAGAGCGAATTTTCTCATTGCTATCGCCATCACCATGATCTCGATCCTCTTCTGGGCTATTCTCAACCGTCCGGAACAGGCGCCGCCCTGGCCGACCCAGATCCAGGGATTTTCGTTTTCGCCCATGCGGGACAAGCATAATCCCATCAAACATATCCTGCCAACCGCCGAAGAAATTGATCAGGACCTGGCTTTGCTGGCCAACACTACCCATGCGGTACGCACCTATATGCTTGAGGGTGACATGGTCAAGATACCTGCCATGGCCCAGAAATATAACCTGAATGTCACCCTCGGCGCCTGGTTGAATGCAGACCCTAAAGCCAATGATCTCGAGATCAAAAAACTTATAAAAACGACCCGGGAAAACTATCGTAACGTGGTGCGGGTTGTGGTCGGCAACGAGTCTATTCTACGCGGTGAGCTGAAAGTCGAGCAACTTGGCAAATATCTAGATCAGGTACGGGCGGCCGTGACGGTTCCGGTGAGCACAGCCGAAACCTGGGATGTGTGGCTGGCTCATCCGGAACTGGCCGATCATTGTGACTATGTCGCTGTCCATATTCTTCCCTACTGGGATGGGGTTGAATTGGACCAGGCCGTTGACCATGTGGTCGTCACGATGAACAAATTAAAGAGTAAATTCCCTGACAAAGAGGTCATTATTGGCGAGGTGGGCTGGCCCAGCAATGCCCGCACCTATAAAGGAGCAGTTGCATCGCCTGCCAACCAGGCGACCTTCCTGCGCCGTTTCCTGCTACAGGCGGAACAAAAAAAATACGTCTACTATATCATGGAGGCCTTTGACCAGCCGTGGAAACGAATAAGCGAAGGTGCTGTTGGTGCCTACTGGGGGGTCTATGACGCTTCCCGCCAACCCAAATTTGCCTTTACCGCCCCCATTGTCGAAATTCCAGAATGGCGTCTTCTGGCAGGTATCTCAATTGCTATCGGCATTCTCACCTTCGCCATGCTGCTCATTGACAGCAAGAGTCTGCTGAATCGAGGACGCAGTTTTCTTGCCATTATTGCTTTTTTTGCCGCCTCCGCTGCAGTATGGATTATTTACACCTATTATCACCAATACCTGACAACATCGGCCATCATTGTCGGCATACTCATGATCATCGGGATCATTGGCGTCGCTCTGGTTCTCTTGACCGAGGCCCATGAATGGGCCGAAGCCATCTGGGTAAAAAAATGGCGACGCCCATTTACCCCCATCCAACTGGCCGAGGAGGATCTACCCATTGTATCGGTGCATGTCCCGGCCTACAACGAACCGCCGGAGATGATGATCGAGACGCTTAATGCCTTGGCAGCCCTCGATTATCCTCACTTCGAGGTCATTGTCATTGACAACAACACCAAGGATCCCGCTATCTGGCAACCTGTTGAGTCCCATTGCGCCACCCTTGGTTCCCGTTTTCGTTTTTTTCATCGAGATCCCCTGCCGGGATTTAAAGCCGGCGCCCTCAATTTCGCCCTGACTCAGACCGCGCCGGAGGCAGCAGTAATTGCCGCCATCGACAGTGACTACCAAGTATCTCCGCTCTGGCTGCGCGACCTGACCCCCCAATTTTCACGACCAGAGGTGGCCATTGTCCAGGCCCCCCAGGATTATCGTGATGACAAGGAAAACCTGTTCAAGGCCATGTGCTACGCCGAGTATCAGGGATTTTTTTATATCGGGATGCAAACCCGGAATGAACGGAATGCCATTATCCAGCACGGAACCATGACCATGGTCCGCAAATCAGCACTCGAGGAAGTGGGTGGCTGGTCTGAATGGTGCATCACCGAAGATGCCGAACTGGGATTAAAGATCTTTGAAAAGGGGTATGAAGCAACCTACATTGCCAAAAGTTACGGCCAAGGAGTCATGCCGGACACCTTTATTGACTTCAAAAAGCAGCGTTTTCGTTGGGCCTATGGGGCCGTGCAGGTCATGCGGCACCACTTTGGTATCCTCTTTTTTGGGCGCGGCAAGACTAAACTAACCGCCGGTCAGCGTTACCACTTTATTGCCGGTTGGCTTCCCTGGATGGCCGACAGCCTGAACCTGTTATTCACCCTGGCCGCCATCGGCTGGTCAAGTGCCATGATATATGCTCCGCTCAAATTTGACCCGCCACTGGTGATCCTCTCTTCCATGCCACTAATGCTTTTTTCTTTCAAGATGGCGAAAATGATTTATTTATACCGGACCAGAGTCGGGGCCTCCATCACCGAGACAGCGGCCTCAGCCCTGGCTGGTCTCTCTCTTTCCCACACCATCTCCATGGCCATCCTGCAAGGAGTCTTTACCAAGAGCAAACCCTTCTTCAGAACCCCGAAGATGGAACAGGCTCATGCCCTGCGCCGCGCCCTGCTCTCTGCCCGTGAAGAAGGGCTGATCATGCTGGCACTGTGGCTTTCAGCATATGGGGTAACGGTAAAACAAGGAACTGGCAGCTCGGATATCATGGTCTGGGTTATGGTTCTATGTATCCTTTCCATTCCCTATCTGGCATCCGTACTGGTCTCTCTGATCAGCGGTTTCAGCCACTTGCCCAGTGGACTGATCTCCTCCAAAAAAAAGAGACAGCAAACAAAGAAGAAAGAAGGATCCCCTGAAGAAAAAAATAGTTGATCCCTGCGGTAAGCACTACTCTTCCAGCACCTGCATACCTTTTCTCTGCTCACCATTACCAGCCTGCGCCCTCCTTTATTTCCTGTCCAGAAATCCCTCCACCTCATCCACTTCCTTCTTGCTGCCGATGATCAGTGAGATCCGCTGATGGAGCTCCGTGGGTTGAATATCAAGAATCCTTTGCCCTTCATCAGTGATGGCACGACCACCAGCCTGCTCCACCAGATAGGCCAGAGGCGATGCCTCATAAAGCAGACGCAGTTTCCCCTTGGGCTTGTCCGGATTGCGGCAATCACTGGGGTAGAGAAAAATACCGCCGGTAATTAGATTACGATGAAAATCTGCCACCAGTGATCCGATATAGCGGGAGCTGTAGGGACGTCCTGAATCCCCATCAATCTCTTTCAGATAATTCACATACTCCCGCATCTCTGGGGTCCAGTAATGATAGTTCCCTTCATTCACTGAGAAATATTTACTCTTTTCCGGAATCTGGATATTCTCATGAGAGAGAAAAAACTCGCCGACACTGGGATCCAATGTAAAACCATGCACCCCCTCCCCTGTGGAATAGACCATCATGGTTGAAGATCCATAGATAATATATCCTGCGGCAACAAGACTGTTTCCAGGCTGAAGGACATCCTGCAGGGTTCCCTGTTTGCCTTCACTCTGACGGCGATGGATGGAAAAGATGGTGCCAATGCTGACATTAACATCTATATTGGATGATCCATCCAGAGGATCAAAGGCCAGGGTATATTTGCCCTCATATCCTTCCTGAGTCGGGATGATCTCATCTTCTTCTTCCGAGGCCATAACACAGATATAACCGCTTCTGGCCATTCTACGCTTGATAGTATTATTGGCAAACTCATCCAGCTTCTGCACCTCTTCTCCCTGGATATTAGTCTTGCCAGAGACCCCTATGATATCCGCCAATCCTGCCATGTTGGCCTCGGCTGAGATAATTTTGCCGGCAACAATCAATTCGGTCAGCAGACCTGACAGATCCCCTGTTGCCTCTCGGTGCATATGCTGACTATCCATAATCTTCCGATGGACGGTTATTCCCACTGGTCGTTTCATCTTTTCTCCTGATTGAATTAAAGGTATCGTCACTATTCAGTACAATTATATCATCCCTCTGTAGGACATGGGAATGATATAACTGGGCACTATATGCTAAGTGTTTATTCTTCTTTCTTCCATTTCCGCACAAGTTCCAGAAGGGTCCTTAGACCTATGCCTGACGGCCCTTTAGGAACATATGATTTTTCCGTAAATTCCCAGGCAGTACCGGCAATATCCAGATGGGCCCACGGAGTATCACCAACAAATTTTTCCAGATAGGCCGCCGCGGTAATGGTCCCTGCCGACTTTCCACCGGTGTTTTTCATATCAGCCACCAGAGATTCAATCTGTTTTGTGTACTCCTTTCCAAGGGGCAGTCGCCACAGAGGCTCACCACTGCGGTCACCAGCGGCCAGCAGACGAGCAACCAGCTCGTCATTATTACCAAGCAAAGCGGTGCGATGATGCCCAAGACCAACAATCGCGGCCCCGGTCAAGGTGGCAAGATCAATCACACAATCAGGTTTGAATTTCTCCAGACCATAAGCCAGGGCATCTGCCAGGATCAAACGCCCCTCGGCGTCAGTATTAACAATTTCTGAAGTCAAACCATTATAATGAGTGATAATGTCTCCCGGTTTCAGAGCAGCCCCCCCAGCCATATTATCCGTCGACGGTACTATGGCAATCACTCCCAGATCAGGCCGTTCTTCTCCCACTGCCTGCATCAGAGCCATAACCGCCGCCCCGCCGCACATATCATATTTCATATCCTCCATCCCAGCTGCCGGCTTGAGGCTGACCCCACCTGAATCGAAGGTAAGCCCCTTACCCACAAGAAGCAAGGTCTGTGATTTATGAATTGGCCGATATTCCAGGATAACCATCTTGGGCGGTTCCGGTGAACCTTGATTTACAGCCAGGATGCCACCCATCCCCAGACGCTTCATATCATCTTTATCAAGCACCGTACACTTCAATGAATATTTTTTGGCAAGCATACGACCATGGGCAGCAAAATGGGAAGGGGTCCAACTATTTCCGGGTTCATTGGCCATATTTCTGGCCTCACGGGCTGCCAGAGCCGCAATCTGTCCCGCGCGCATCCCTTTTTGCAGGGCATCCGTGCTGGACTGGACAAAGAGACGAACCTCCTCAAGCCCTGTGAAGGACTCTTCATCAGGGTCATTCTTCTTATATTTCAAAAAATGATAATCACCAAGCAACACCCCTTCACTTATGCATTCGGCAACCTCTTTTGGGCGTATATTCATGATTTCAGGCAGACAGATCATGATTTTCTTCGCCTTTACCTTGGCCGCTTGCTGAGCTATGGTTCCGCCACTCAAACGGCATCTTTCCCGAAGTTCATCAGGGGTCTCCTTTCCCTCAAACTTTCCCAAACCCACTACAAGGATACGTTTGGCAGAAAAAATACTATTCTTCTTATCTGCCTGGGGATAAAACAGCAAACATTCTCCTGGCTTGGCGCTGAATTCTCCCAGTGTCCCGCTCTGTTCCAACCAACTCTGCACTGTGGTATTATCACACTTAAAGACACCTTTTTTAGCCAGCTCTATAAAATAAATCAGTAAGTCGCCACTGAACTGTTCAGGTTTTTTCTCAGTTACAATCAGTTTCGTCGATTCCACTCTTCATCCTCTTGTCATATTATTTTCTTTTAAATTTGTTTCTGGGCCTAACGGCAACCTAACCATTAAGAAATCTCCAATCCAGAATTCATCATCCTGCCCAGATACTCCTGATTATTCGATTCCTGTCGACATTTCACTTCTTTATTTCTTTCACCACTGAAGAAAGAGTAAATTCTGCTATCCAAACTCTTTCCAATTGAAAGTTTGACTCATTAAAGAGTATATATGTACTTATATAACGTTAAGTTGCCTCTTGGCAAAGAAGTATCATACCTACCCACGGTAAATTTATGCTAACCCTACATGCATTGAAGGGCTGTGATTCTTTCCGGTAATATTCAGGCAGCCAAGAACAGAGCCCACGTTAAATGACAGCTTACGCATTGCCTGGGCAACATTCCGT
>Ga0180732_1000085_pt1 | contig 98163 bp, 87 predicted proteins | sample KR11_01MetaG_FD_148674 | JGI IMG/M metagenome (GOLD analysis project Ga0180732, IMG submission 148674) | Groundwater microbial communities from the Olkiluoto Island deep subsurface site, Finland - KR11_0.1 MetaG | ecosystem: Environmental > Aquatic > Deep subsurface > Groundwater | place... | reverse complement strand
TTGTCAAAGATCGGGATCCTGTCAGTATCATTCAGCAGGACGAATAGGATAGCTTTATCCTGAATACAAGGTTTTTTCTCTTTTTTGCTCCACCAGCAACATGAGTGGCCGTGAAAAGGCTTGCACAGGTCACTTCATACAGAAACAGAGGTTTACTATACAGTTTTTGAAGATATGATCTTCCCATATCGGGAATAGCTGACGTTTTGCCAATGTCTTGGTGATGACAGGCAGGTAACCTTAGTGGAATGTTAGCATTCTTGGTTCGTGCCAGTGTATGTCTGGATTGGGAGACTTTTCCTTTTACTGGTGTATTGGGGAATCTGCTGCAGGTGAAGCAATATCTGCGGTTTGTTTATTGCTATTAGAAATGAAAAATGTGGGACAGGAGTGGGATAGAGCGCCGCAAATGAAAAAAGCACATAGGGCTGAAAACCTCTAAGTGCTTGAATTTCTGTGGCTGGGGGACGAGGGCTCGAACCTCGATAAGCGGAGTCAGAGTCCGCTGTCTTACCATTAGACCATCCCCCAGCAGGTTGATACGATGATAACGCAATGAATTTGTTTATTTAGAAAATCTCTGCCTTTATGTCAAGGAAAAAGAGGACGGAACAAGGAACCATCAGGAAATTATTACTCCCGCATAGCCCACAACCTGACTGATGTCGCCGCTCACAGCCCCGGAATCAGTATAGCGAACGAGTTCTGTTTTTGTCGCGCCAAGAGCCATTGCTGCAATGAGGGCGATGGTCACCGGCATAATGCCACACATGGATATATTGTAGTCAAGAATTGCATGGTACAGGGTGGAAGGATCCATATCGGCAAGTTTCTTCAGGGCATAATGGTCTTTTTTGTCAGCTGCTGTCCGCGGTTCGTAATGGGTCATATCGCTGGAGGCCACAATCAGGATTTCTTTGCCTACTTCGGCGATGACCTTGGCAATGGCTGTTCCCACCTCCAGACACAGGGGGTAGGAGATGTGTGAAACGACCAGAGGAACGATGGAGAGGTTTTTTTGTCTTGCCTGCAGGAAAGGCACCTGTACTTCCAGAGAGTGTTCAAAACGGTGGGCCGTCTCATCTACAGTGATGACGGAACATGTATTGAGAAGGGCTTCTGTGATGGCAGTGTCAATGGGGACCAGGCCCATGGGCATCTGCCAGGGTGTGGTGGAGAGCGCTATCGGTGCGCCCTGGCCTTGATGATTGGGGCCCAGGATGATGACTGTTTCCGGGACACGCACTTGTGCAAAGGTTTCACCGGCCACAGCTCCTGAGTACATATAGCCTGCATGTGGTGAAACAACGGCATGGGCTTTCTGTGCAGGTGTTGCGGATTGAGTCAGTTCCTGGATTTCCCGGGAGAGAATCTCCGGATTGCCAGGGTAGAAACGGTCTGCCACTGCTGGTGTTCGGATTATGGTATGCATGATGATATCAACTCCGTTTGATCTCCCAGGTTGTGCCGCTTGAACTATCCTTCAGCTCAATTCCCATGGCCAGTAACTGGTCGCGGATAGTGTCGCCGCGAGCCCAGTCTTTTGCCGCTCGTGCATCCTTACGTTCTTGAATCAATTGTAGGATTTTCTGCTCACCGATGTCAAGACCATTTAATAAGGCTGCCTTCTTCTGCTGGAGATATTTTCTGGCGTCTTCCTGTAGTAGCCCCATGATAGCGGCTAATTTTTTAATGATCACCCCTGATTCTTTCAGCAGGGTTATATCTGGCTGGCTTGGATTTACTGGGAGTTGCTGACAGATTTTATTGATGACCTTGACCGCATCAAAAAGGATGCCCATGGCCATGGCCGTGTTAAAATCATCGTCCATCGCCTTCTGGAAACGCTCTTCAATGGTGTGCAGTTTCTTGCTGTCTTTTGGGGAGGCAGTCGCTGTTTTTTCTTCGCTTATTCCGGCATCACTTAGATCGTCGATGGTGGCCATGCATTCATAGAGTCTGTCAAGACCAGCTGTGGCATCCGCCATGGCTGTCTCGGAAAAATCGAGAGGGTTGCGATAGTGGGTGGAGAAGATGAAAAAACGCAAGACCTCTGGGTGGTAATGTTTCAGCACATCTCTGATAGTGAGGAAGTTGCCCAGCGATTTTGACATCTTTTCATCGCTGATGGTGACAAATCCGTGATGGATCCAGGTGTTGACAGATTTCTTGCCGCTGGCTCCTTCACTTTGGGCCACTTCATTTTCGTGATGTGGGAAAATGAGATCCTTGCCGCCACCATGGATGTCAAAGGTGTCGCCCAGATATTTCCGGCTCATGGCTGAGCATTCTATGTGCCAGCCCGGACGGCCTGGTCCCCAGGGGCTGTCCCAGATTGGTTCACCGGGTTTTGACCCTTTCCACAGGACAAAGTCCATGGGATTAGTCTTGTTCTCATTAATGGCGATGCGGGCGCCTGCCTGCATGTCATCCAGGTTGCGGCCCGAGAGCTTGCCGTACTCTGGAAAGCCATTCACCGAATAATAGACATCGGATCCTGAGGGATAGGCAAGTCCTTTATCTATGAGTTCTGTGATCAGGTCAATCATCTCCTGAATGTGCTCAGTGGCACGGGGCTCAAAGGTCGGGCGGTCGACACCCAGCCTGTCCATATCCACATAAAACTCATCGATAAAGCGCTGGGCCAGGGCGCTGGCATTGGTACCCTGTTCTGCTGCCCGGTTGATGATTTTGTCGTCAATGTCGGTAAAGTTACGGATATAGGTGACGGTATACCCCCGATAGCGCAAATAGCGGACGATCATGTCGAAGGCAAGGGCTGATCTGGCGTGTCCTATGTGGCAGAGATCATAGGAGGTGATTCCGCAGACATAGAGTTTGATCTGACCGTTCTCCAGCGGTTTGAGAGGTTCTTTCCTGCGGCTTAAGGTGTTGTATGTTTGTATGGGCATGGGGATCAAAAGGTCTTTATCGCTTGCTCTGCGGCGATGATTTCAGTAGTAAAAGAAACGTATTTGTTTTTGAGAAGATCATGAAGAGATCTCCTCAAAGAGTATATGTAGCATAACCATATTGAATGGAAAAGACAAGAATGAGCAAGAAAAATGAGTTTACACCGGCTACGTATTCGCCGGTCGCTCATCCTCCATCCGCAAAGAGCACTTCCGGCGGGGCGTCCACTTCGCCAGCGACACCAGGGGGGGGATGTCCTGCTGTCCGTGACAGAATACTTAAGGCCTGGCTGCATCCCAAGGTTCTGGCCATGTTTTTTCTCGGGTTTTCCGCAGGTATTCCCATCCTGCTTATTTTTTCCACCCTTTCTGTCTGGTTGCGTGAGGCCGGGATTGACCGGGAAGCGGTTACTTTTTTCAGTTGGGCCGCCCTTGGCTATTCCTTTAAATTTGTCTGGGCACCGCTTGTCGACAAGATGCCACTGCCTCTCCTCACCAGCATCTTGGGCCGACGGCGCGGCTGGCTGCTTATGGCCCAGTTGTCAGTTATGACCGCCATTGCGTGGATGGCCTGTATCAATCCGGTGCTGGGCGAGTGGAGTATGATTGCGATGGCCTTTGCTGCAGTTCTGCTTGGATTTTCTTCTGCCACTCAGGATATTGTCATTGATGCCTATCGCATCGAATGCATTGATGTCTCCATGCAGGCGCTGTTGGCGTCAAGTTATGTCGCTGGTTACAGGGTCGGAATGCTGGTTGCCGGGGCCGGGTCGCTGTATCTGGCAACCCTCTTTGGAACCACCCGGGAACTATATCGTTTTGAGGCCTGGCAGGCGACCTATCTGATTATGGCCGGGATCATGTCTGTCGGGGTGATGACTACCCTGTGTATTACTGAACCCGAGATAAATGATGGTGACAACAGGCACCATTACTCTTTGCGTCACTATCTGCGCTTCCTGATCCTTTTTTTACTGGTTGCAGCCTCTTTCGGCGGCAGCTTTTTTGCAAGTGACTCGTTGTTTTCTTCAATAAAGGAGGCCTTTATCCAAGGGGATGAAGGCCATGTTCAGCTGGTCGAATTTGTAGTGGAATCCTGTCATCTGCTTCTGGCCTTAGGCTTTATGGTGCTTGTTGCCAGAGTTGCTGTCCTGCTGGGTATTGTTGATCAGGAGGTGGTGCGTGAGACCTATGTTGCCCCGCTGCGTGATTTTTTTGTCAGATATGGGGCCAAAGCAGCGATCCTGCTTCTGATTCTGGTCGGTTTTTACCGGGTCTCTGATATTGTTCTCGGGGTGGTGTCCAATGTTTTTTATCTTGATATGGGCTTCAGTAAAAATGTGATTGCCACGGTCACCAAGACCTTTGGCCTGGGAATGACCTTGCTCGGCGGTTTTATGGGTGGTGTGCTGACTGTACGTTTCGGGGTCTATGCCATTCTTCTTTCCGGGGCGCTGCTCGCTGCCGGAACCAATCTCCTGTTTATGCTTCTGGCCCAAAGTGGTGCTGACTTGACCATGCTGACTGTGGTCATTGGCGCGGATAGTTTTTGTGCCGGACTGGCCAGCACCGCCTTTATTGCATTTCTTTCCAGTCTGACCAATATCTCTTTTACCGCTGTCCAGTATGCCCTGTTCAGCTCACTCATGACTCTGTTTCCCAAACTCATTGGCGGCTATTCCGGGACGGTTGTTGCCTCATGGGGCTATGAATCATTTTTCTTCATGACGGCGCTGATGGGTCTTCCTGTGTTGCTGCTGGTATGGTTGGCCCGTGGGGTCATTCAACTGAAAGGAGATGATGTCGCATAAATTCTCAAATACTGCGTCGCATTCCTCTGGATTCTGCGTCTCGCAGGCTCGCTTACCTGTGCGCCTTGTGACTTTGTGCCTTTCTGTATGGTGATTTCCTTGATCAAATTTGTCCTGTACCTTTTACCGGTTGAACTCCTTGCATGAACTCGATGAGCTTCCTGTGTCCTGCCGGGAAGGCAAAGTTGGCCAGTTCCGGAAAGAATACCCAACGATATTCCTGGGCCGCGTAGAGAATTGGATCCTGGGATTCATCTGACTCAAGGAGGTCAAGGGAGCAGAGAAAGCAGTGGAGAATGACCCTATAGCGAGTGTAATGATGGATGGTGGTTGTTATTTTTTTATCGACCCGCACGCTGAATCCGGTCTCCTCGAAAAACTCACGGATTACGGCTTGATCTGGACTTTCCGAGTGCTTGAGCCTGCCGCCTGGAAATTCCCAGAGACTGCCCCAGACTTCATCGGCCAGTCGTTGCTGGATGAATAGCCGGCCCTTGTCTTGTGGATGGCTTAAAACACCGGTTGCCATTTCTATAGTGGTTATTGTTTTGCCCTTTTGCGGGATTGGACGGGACAGGATTAGATCGTCCCTGTAAGCGATACAGAAGGGCCTCAAAGGACATTCCGGGCAGACAGGATTTTTCGGGGTGCAGATCAGCGCTCCCAGTTCCATCAATCCCTGGTTAAAAGAGCGGGCTTGGTCCTGAGGAACCAGTTCTTCCGCTTTTTGCCAGAGTGAATTCTGAGCCTGCGACAAGGGGATGTCGATATTGAAGAGTCGGGCAAAGAGTCGGCCAATATTGGCGTCAACCAGGGGGACCGGGAGATTGTAGGCGATGGAGGCGATGGCCCCGGCAGTATAGGGGCCAATCCCTGGCAGTGCCAACAGAGACTTCCGGGTGCTGGGAATGACCCCATTATGGTCTTGGACAATGATCCGGGCGCATTTTAGGATATTTCTGGCTCGACTGTAATAGCCCAGTCCTTCCCATTGCTTAAGTACTTTATCTTCCGAGGCCAGAGCCAAAGAATGGATGTCCGGGAACTCCTGCAGCCAGCTGTTAAAGAAGAGGGTGACTCGTTCCATCTGGGTCTGTTGCAGCATGATTTCAGAGATCCATATCTGGTAAGGGATATACCCTTTGCGCCAGGGAAGAGCGCGTTGTTCTCTGTGAAACCAAGCAATCAGTGCTTGTTGGAATAGGGTGAGAGAAACGGACATAGTGATAGTGACGGCAAAGATATGGAAGATGTTTTTTTGGGTAAATGCACAAAATGTTCTTGAGAAAGAGAGTGTGACCTTTTATCATTATTATTCTTTATTCATACTATAAAAGAAGGGTTTTGTAAAAAAATAGGAGCCGTCATAATCAGAGAAGGGCAACCGTAATACCAAGGAGAAATCATGAAAAGTCTAGTCGTTTATTCATCAAAGAGCGGGAATACCAGGAAACTGGCAGAGGCTGTACATGGATATTTGAGAGGGGACAAGGAGATTGCAACAATTGCTGATGCCCCGGATCCAGCCGGATACGCTTTTGTGGCCGTGGGCTTCTGGTTCAAGGCCGGTCAGCCAGGTCCAGACTCTCAGGCTTTTCTAGCCAGATTGACGGGGGAGCAAGATGTGTATCTCTTTGCCACTCATGGAGCGGCAGCAGGATCGGTGCATGATGCTAAAAATGGTATGAAAAAAGCGAATGAACTGGCAGTCGGAGCCCATGTAGTGGCTACTTTTTCCTGTTCTGGGGAAGTGGATGCCAAGTTTATGGAAGTCGCAGCCAAGAAAAACCCACAGCCTCCCTGGCTTGTCGATGCTCAGGCTGCCAAGGGGCATCCGGATGCCAATGACCTGAAAATGGTGGTCCGGATGCTGGAGGAGCTTGATCTTCCCTGATTTTTCAGTTTTTCCATCAAGATGGAAGTGCGAAGGCGGGAGAGATGTTTCTCCTGCCTTTGTTCATTTTGGGGGAAAATTAAAGGGCGGGTGACCTGTTTTTTGTCGAATCCAGTTCAGCGCGTGTTGAAGGGCCGGTCGGTGGATCAGTGCGTTCATTACTTTTTGTCTTCCCGGGACGTCAAGGAGAGAAATCCCAATCAGGATGGTGAGCACGCCTTGGCCTGGGAGAAAAAGCATCATGAATCCGGCAAGACAAAGGAAACATCCCAGACTGTTTCTGATAATCTTGATCAAGAGGGCGATGGCGGGATGTCGCTTATGCCGCTGCTCGACAATCGTGGCATGGGTGAGAAAATAATCGCTGGAGGCCTTGGAGATCAGAAAGGGGATGAGCAGCAGGCTGATCAGAAAGGTTGCTGCCGAAAGAAGGCCCAGTCCTTCAAAGAGTGTGGTGTACGATATCTGAAAAGGCAGAGCTTTCATGGTCCTTGTGGTTCAACATACTTGAACTCAATCTGCACTTGATGGCCTGGCGTCTCCGGGGGAGCCAGCGAGGCCTTTTCCTGGAGAGTGATCCGCTGCGAAGCGATGCCAAGATCAGTAGTGCAGAAATCATAGACCTGCAGGGCCCGCTCTTGGGCAAGGTCCTGAAGAACGGTATCTGAAACTGTGATCGGTTCGGGTGCAAGAGGAGCTGGTGGTGGCTCTTGTTTGGGTATATCCTGTTCTAATATTTTTCCCGGAACCGGGACTGGGGGAGCTGGTTGCAGCTTTTGTTTCTGCCTGTTCCTCCATTTCTGTAACCGTTGCTCATTTTCTAGTGCCACCCGTTTTTCTTCTTTTTCTTCCAGTTTTGTCAGAATCGCATTGCGGTCATGGATCGGGTCTGCCATGCCCGTGAGAGTCAGGCCAAGATGAGGGTGAGCGGCCAACAGGGTGGCAAAACGCTGTAATGTATCCTTGGCGCTCACGCCAGTAGGCCATCCTTGGGTTTCGCTGGTGCCGTTGATATCAAGTTCGCTCTCGCCCGGGGGGAAGAGGAGATGCTGCTTCTCCTGAAGATCTACAAACTCTGCACCTGCCAGTAATAATGGCGCCACTTCGGCCTTGACCATCAAGGTCTTGAACGCGGCTATGGTCTGGTTGAACAGAGGTTGGGCGCTGTTCCTGACAAGGGGAATCACCACTTTTATTTGATCCTGGCTATCTGCAAGCAGGGCCAAGGGCAGGGCTGTATCAGACTGTGTTGAATCAGGACGGAGCGTGGAGAAGAGAAGGGTGGCCTCTCCCTGTTCTTCTCCGTTTTGTCGGTTGTGGTTGAGAGAGAGATCAAAGCTGCCGGATTGGGGGTTGAGATCAAGAAGCGGGGTGATCTGAGCTGACAGGGGCAGGAGTGGGAACCCTTTGAGCTCAAGCTTGGTTGTGAAATTATTCTGGCTGATGAGAAAATCGGCGGAACCGGACAGAGTGAAAGGAGTTGAATCGGTCAGGCCTGAAAAATCAAAGCTTGCGCCGGAGTCAGCCTTCTCGTGCAGATTGTTGATTTGACCTTTGATCTCACTGATCTCCGATGACCAGGGCGGGTTGAGCCGCTGATCCACATGAATGATAATTCCGTTTTCAATGATGATCTTCTGAATTGCAGGCAGTGCGGAAATGTTACCATCTTGCTGTTGTCCGCTATTATTTTGTGGTTGCGAAACAAGGCTTCGGAGAAAGGATCCGATCTGGGCATAGGGCTCGGCGCCGCCTGAATCCTGCAGCCAGGTGAGCTTCGGACCATCGAGAATCAGTTCGTTCAACCCGATACGCAGTGGCCTGACCTTGATAGTGACATCATTCAGTTCGGCCTTATTTACAGTCAATCCGGAACTCTTTGCACTGTCCCGGATCAGGGCGGAGTCAAGTTGCACTTTGCCGTTAAAACTGGATTCAGGATAGCGGTATGTCCCTTGGCCATTTACTGTTGCTCTGCTTTGTTGAAACAGGGGAGCATCAGGAAGCCAGGGCGCGATTTGCTCTGAGTTGATGGCGGCGAAGGCCAGGGAAAGGGAAGTTCGCAGCGGGGAAAGAGTGGCCAGCCCCTGAGCCTTGAGCATTCCAGTCTGGTTGATCCGGGCTGCAAGCTCGAAGTTGTTCTGACTGTTGCTCCTTGCCGTCAGGTTACTGGCTTTTATCGTCAGCTCAGTCAGTTGCAGGGCCGGAGCCTTCTCTTTCTGTGGATGTAGAGTGGCGTTGCCGGAAAAATCAAGACCTTGAATCAGGATCGCATTATTTTTGTCGCCGAAATTCTGCAGCAATTGAGGGAGCTTATCCTGCTGAAGGGTGAGGCTACCGTCTTTGATCGTGATGGTGCCAAAATCAAGTTCTTCTCCCTTGAACTTTGTGCCTTTGATCTGTGTTGTTTTGGCCGAGAGCCAGACTTTTTTTCGGTCAAGCAGGTTCAGATCATGGAATTCGGTGCTGGCGTCGATCAAGGTAGCCATAGCGGAGTTCCGCGCTGTCGGGTCAAAGCTGAAGTGGCCATGCAGATTGGCAGATCCGGATGCCTCTGCCGCCTGTCCCGGGTCAATGAAGGAGAGGAGGGTAGCAGCCTCGATATTGCTCAGTTGCAGGGCGCCACCCGGTATCCCTTTGCTGTCAAAAGATCCCTGCCAGGTTATGGAGGCGTCTGTTTTTTCCTGTGTGGAGCTGAGGGTAAACGTGCCCTTGTCTCTAGTCTGGTCCGGGACGAGCTTGAAATTTTTCACATTGAGCTCAATGGATTTCCAGGGTGGGGAGGCGGAGTCCTTTTGCTTTTTATTGTCGAGTTGCAGGGTACCATCTTCCACAATGAGGGAATCAATATCCAGGTGATTTTCTTGTCCTGTCGTCTCCTGACTGCTGGCAGAGGCGGGAAAGAGCTGAGACATATCCTGTCCAAAGTGGGTCTGGTTTGCTGAAAATTGGGGCTGCAGAATGTGCAGGTTCTGGATGTGCAGACCGCCGGCAAGTGGCTGCAGGCTTCCCTTAATCTCCATTGTGGGCGCGGTCAGAGACAGGGTCTGTTCCGTGTTGCCCAGCACGATTTCCGTTGTCGTGAGTTGAAAAGCAAGGCTGAGGTGGCCTCCTTTTTTGCCTTCGGGGATAAAGGAGATCTGGATCTTGCCATTCCCTTTTCCCTGGCTGAGAATCAGGGGAAGGGTTTTCGGCAGGTAGGCAAAATAGAGGGGAAGATCGAGATTCTGGACTTTGCAAGCCAGATTGGTCTTCAGTCCATTCTGGCCGTTTTCTCCAGGTAGTGCTGCCTCTCCGGTGAGTTCCAGAGGGCTGCCGTTGATGACTGCCGAAAAATGGGGACGGATATATTCCTTGGCGGCAAAAGAATAATTGGAGAGGGTCGGAAGATCGAGTTTGATCTGTTCTACGCTGTGTTTTTTGCCGGTGAGACGGTCATCAAAGAGAATGCTGCTGTCGCTGATGGTGATATTGTTCAGAGAAAAGAGCAGTGGCAGACGGGATAGAGAAAGGTGTTCTTTCTCGGTCTCCGGGTTAGTCTCAGAAACAAGATTAGGCAGGTTGTACGATTTGTCCGGGTGGCGGATGAGGGACAGGGTCAGTCCCTGGATTTCCAGACGGTTGCAGGCAATTCCGTTGCGCAGCAGAGCCGTCAGGTTCAGGTCGATGAGGAGGTGGTCAATCTTCAGAAGCGCGGCCTCCGGGTCCGGGCTTTGAGAGCTGTCTGTCGTGGCAACATTGCGCAGTTGCAGTTGCAGGGTAAAGGGATTAAAGCGTGCCTCGCCGGTGGTCAGGCCAAGGTTGGTGCTTTGTTGGAGAGAGTTTGAAAGATAGCCCGTGAGCAGGGAAGGACCGAAGAAAAAGCCACCTGCTCCATAGGCACTTATCAGAAAAACCGGGATGATGAACAGGAATAGCCAACGTTTGGATTTTGTCTGGTTCGGTGCTGATTTTTTTGGTTTTGACCGTCTTCCTGGTTTTTGTCTCCTGGACCGCTGAGTTGGAGCGTCAGGTTCATGATTGATGGAGATAGTGCCAAAATGATTGGACATGATGAATCAGTGTTCTGAGGAGAGGGTAAAAAAAGGTTTTTCAGTTAAAAAAAAATAAACAATATGGACGCAATCTAACATCTTTAACTTTCAACTTTCAACTTTTTACTTTCTTGTTAAGTATGTATTGAAAGAAGCAGAGAAAATGCTGTACACTAAAAAATAGAATGCGCCGGTTCCGTAACGGCTTAAGATGCTGGAGGTGTAGGGATTGTCAACCATCTGATTTATGGATGACGGATCTTTCTTGTTTCCTCTTTTCTGTCCCCTGTTTCCTGTTTTCCCTTTATTATGCTTGAGATACTCAAATTTCTTCGCTGGCAGGATATCCTGGATATCTTGGTGGTGTCGTTTATCATTCATCAGCTTATCCTGATTATCAAGGGCACGCGTTCTGTGCAGATGATCCTTGGACTGGTGGTGCTCAGTGCTGTCTATTTCATGTCCATAGCCCTCGATATGGCAGCCCTGCAATGGTTGCTGAAAACCTTTCTCAGCTCTCTGTTGTTGATTGTGGTCATCGTTTTTCAGCATGATATCCGCATGGCCCTGACCCAGGTGGGAAAATCTCCTTTTCAAAAAAATATGGATATGGCCGAGAAGGAACTGGATGAAATTATCCGGGCGGTCTTTTATCTGTCCAAACGGCGTATTGGTGCCCTGATTGTTCTGGAGCGGGAAATTGGCTTGCGTGACTTTGTGGAATCCGGCTCTGATCTTGATGCCAGTTTGAGTAAGGAACTGTTGATCTCTATCTTTATGCCTGTCTCCCCTTTGCATGATGGTGGGGTGATTATCCATAAAGGACGGATTCAGACGGCAGGATGTATCCTCCCCTTGACTAAAAATCCTTATATCAATAAACGATTTGGCACCAGGCATAGGGCGGCAATCGGTCTGTCGGAAGAAACTGACGCTGTGGTAATCGTAGTGTCTGAGGAGACTCAGGAGGTTTCACTGGTGCAACATGGAGCGCTGACGCTCATGGGTGACGAAATGACCCTGACCAAAGGACTCCATGCCATTTTTGTGGCGAAAGAAACGCAGGCACAGGCCTGGAAGAATTGGGTGGGCAGATCATGAAACTGTTTACTAAACCATTGAATGTCGATGACTTCAGGCGGTGGCAGGAGATGTGGCCGAAGGATTGGACCCTTCGTTTTATCTCCCTGGTTCTGGCCGTGGTCCTTTGGTATTTTGTCGGTGGTGATGATACCGTGGATAAGAATGTGATGGTTCCCCTTGAGGTTATTAATCTGCCCAGAGATCTGGTTATTTCCAATCAGTTCAAGCGGGAGATTGAAGTCACGGTCAGTGGACCCCGCAGCTTGGTCTTGAAGATTGAGAAGGGAGACATAACCAGACAGGTGGATCTCGGCCATGCCGTTGCCGGAACTATGGTGATAAAAAATGAGAATCATTTAATTCCTGTGCCGCGTGGAATGAAAGTCCTGCGGACGCAGCCTGATTCTATTATCTTCTCACTCGATAAACTTATCCAGAAACAGCTTGAAGTAAAGCCGGAAACCAAAGGCAGTCTGGCGTCTCATCATATCCTGCAGGAGATTGTGATGAAACCGGAAACAATATCTATTACCGGACCACAGGCAGTATTGTCGCAACTGAGCTTTTTGCAGACGCAGGTGATTGATATCAGTGGAATGGATAAACCAATCCAGTTGCAGGTACCCCTGGATCTCAGCACGGCCCTTCTCGATTTGATCGGTGAAACCTCGGTGACCGCCGATCTGGTTATTGTTGAAGAGACGGTGGAGAAGAGGATCTCCGGGGTGCCCATTGAAATGGATATCCAGGGAAAGGCACGGCGAATTACCCCAACCTCGGTTACGGTTACCGCAACCTTGCCCAGGAGTCTGGCCCGTGAAAATAAGGAGCTTCATTCCCTGTTCAAGGCGACTGTTATTGATGGGGGTGATGAAGGACAGATGACGGTCAGGGTCGTCCCCCGGGAAACCACCTTGGCTCCGATAGAGATTGTTAAGGTTGAGCCCCCGGTTGTGACTTTTACTGAAGAAAAGCCTGAACCCTTACCGCCTTTGCCAAAGCTGGACGAGATTCCCCCTAAAAAATAGATTGGTTTTTATTACGGTTTATCGTCCGGAGCCTGCATGGTGGATGGATGTGTAGATTGTGTTCGGTGTGTTATTGTGACATCACACCGCATAATCATTGTAATATTAAACCTTTATGAAAAGCGAAAGAGAAAATAAGAATGAAAAAATTATTTGGAACAGATGGAATACGCGGGGTGGCGAACATCTACCCTATGACTACGGAGATAGCCATGCAAGTTGGCAGGGCCATTGCCTTTCAGGTCAAAGACCGGGCCAAGGGGCATCGGATCGTTATTGGCAAGGACACCCGGCTCTCAGGGTATATGCTTGAAAATGCCCTGGCCGCCGGAATTTGTTCAATGGGTGTGGATGTACTTCTTGTCGGCCCTTTGCCCACACCGGGTATTGCCTTTATCACCACCTCCATGCGGGCTGATGCCGGAGTGGTTATTTCGGCCTCCCATAATCCCTTTCAGGACAACGGGATCAAAATCTTTTCCAGTGATGGATTCAAGCTGTCGGATGAGTATGAGGCGGATATCGAAGAGTTGATTTTCTCGCAGAAGATGGCGGCTCTCAGGCCAGTGGCCGATGAAGTAGGCCGGGCGCGTCGTATCGACGATGCCAGAGGTCGATATATCGTTTTTCTAAAAAACACCTTTCCCCAAAAATTTACACTCGATGACTTCCATATTGTCCTTGATTGTGCCCATGGTGCAACTTACGGTGTGGCTCCTCATGTTTTTGAGGAGCTGGGGGCAAAAGTCACTACCTTTGGGGTGAATCCGGATGGAAAGAATATCAACAAGGATTGCGGGGCATTACACCCGCAACACATGGCGGAGGTGGTGCGTCAAACCGGTGCCGATATCGGCATTGCCCTCGATGGCGATGGTGATCGACTCATTGTTGCCGATGAAAATGGACGGATCATTGATGGCGATCATGTCATGGCCATCTGTGCCGCCGAACTGATGAGGCAGCGGAAGCTGAAGAAGAAGACCCTGGTAGCGACCGTAATGTCAAATATGGGTCTGGAAGTGGCCATGCAACAGATGGGCGGGCGGATGGTGCGCACCAAGGTCGGTGACCGGTACGTGGTCGAGGAGATGCGGAAGAATGGCTATTCCTTTGGCGGAGAGCAGTCCGGGCATCTGGTCTTCCTCGATCAGATTACCACCGGGGACGGTAACCTTGCGGCCCTGCAACTGCTTGCCATTATGAAAAAACAGCGCAAACCCCTGTCTGAACTGGCCACTATCATGGAGAGCTTCCCGCAGGTATTGAAGAATGTCCGCACGTCTTCACAGATAGATGTGAATCATATCCCTGATTTTACGGCTACAGTCCAGAAAATGGAGCATAAATTAGGGGATAGCGGCCGCATTTTGGTGCGTCCTTCAGGCACTGAGTCGTTGATCAGGGTGATGATTGAAGGACAGGATGAGAAGGTGATTCAGACTATGGCCGATGAACTGTGCGCCATGGTAAGCAGTGCGGACCAAGGATGAGCGGTGTTAGTTACTTGTTAAGGACGTTACGAAATTAACCAAGTAACCAGTTCTTAGCGGCACAAGGCAATAGCGGTGAGAAGGGTGTAGATACATAGCCAGCCTAGGATAAAGGTGAGGAGGCGCGGATAATATCTGTTGTGTCGTTGCAGGAAGAAGAGGGCCAAAAGCAGGGTGCTGGGGAAGATAACACCGGCGAGCAGGGGAGGGAAAAATCTGAGCAGTTCCTGGAGACCGAGGAAAAACCAGGGGCCATTGATGTGAAAAACCCCAAGTTTTTCCGGGTCAAAGGGGGCGGCGGTCAGCAGGCAGCAAAGAAGGATGATGGCGGTCAGCAAAGGATGATCCCGGAAAGAGGTCCTGTATTTTCGTAGATGTTCCCAGGCAAGAATGCCCCATATAATTCCGAACCCGATGACATGGTTGACATAGACCCGCTTCATGCCGTCATCGGTGATGGAAAAGAGGAGATCATTCAGGGTTGTGCCCACTCCGGGAATGGCGGTGATGATATTTTCGGCGATCAGACCGGCAGAGGCGCCGGTACTGTCTGCCCGCAGGACATAGCCGGTAAAAAGAAGGAGCAGGGCCACGGGCAGTGTCGCAGTCAGTCTGATCCACTGGGCCCGGCTATAGGTATCAGCGCGTTCAAAGATGGCCCAGAGGTGGATAAGGGTGAGCAGAAAGAACAGTTGGCTGGAATAGAAATGCAGTGAACGGAAATAGTCGCCAAAGGGAACCAACAGATCGAGAGAGCCGGTAGAGTAGAGCGGAGTTGCCGGATCGTACTGGAATGCCACCAAGATGCCGGAAAGCACGGAGATAAAAAGGGTAATCAGGCTCCATTCTCCCCATTTCACGGTGCTCAATAAGGCGCTCTTTTTTAATATGTCATTCATGAGGAATTGCGCAGTGATCGTCAGATGGTGACGATGTAGCCACCTGCATTGTCGATCTTTTCAACCTTGAAATGGGGGAGTGATTTTTTGGCAGGACCATGGATAACTTCGCCCTGCGGGGTGAAACGGGATTGGTGGCAGGGGCATTCCATAAACCCTTCTTTCTCACGATAATTGATCTTGCAGCCGAGATGGGTACATTTTCGTGATACGGCCCAGGGGCCTTGTTCGCTCTCAAAGAGAATGAAGTCAGGTCCAATAAAAAACGCGCCTGGGCCAAGGGTGGCCTTGACCTCAATCAGGCGTGGTTGCCTTGGAACCTTGTATCCCAGAAAACGCAGGATTGGATAGCAGAGGGCAAGCAGACCCAGCCAAAGAAAAAAGCGGCGTGGGGGGCGGGGCAGCAGGTGAGTTTTTTTTGCGGGCGGCATGAGAGTGGTGCTTGCGGGTTTCAGGCTGAAGAAGAAAATACGTCTATCAGGAGCTGATTCACGTGCGCTGGAACAAGCTCGCTCACATCCCCGCCGTGTCTTGCCGCATCTTTGATAATTGAAGAGCTGATATAAATCCAGCGGAAGCCAGGCATCAGGAAAATGGTATCCACCTTTCGTTCCAGCTTTCGATTCATCAGTGCCAGTTGCAGTTCGTAATCAAAGTCTGACACCGCTCTCAGCCCACGAATAATTGCCTTGGCACCACGTTGTACAGCGTAGTTGACAAGAAGACCGGAGACCGTAGCGATTTCGATACGCGGGTGTTCTTCGGGGAAACATTTTTGGATCATCTCTATCCGCTGATCCAGGGTGAATAGCGGTATCTTCCCGGGATTGATGGCAATGGCGATAATAATGCGGTCAAAGAGATTCAAGGCCCGGTTGATGATGTCTATGTGGCCCATGGTGATAGGGTCAAAGGTACCGGGATAAATTGCGAGGGTTGGTGATTGGAGGATCATCTCAGGTTATCTCTTCCTGCATCGGTGGTTGATAAAACCAGAAACCGGCCTCACCATATTTACGCTGATCCACCAGAGTCAGTCTAGTCAGATGTTCCGGCAGAGATTCTTTGGCACGATCTTCGACGATGAGCAGGGTGTGCTCATGGAGAAGGGAACTGCTATCAAGGGCACGTAGTAACTGAATGGACAGCCCTTGGGAATAAGGGGGGTCAAGGAAAATCAGATCAAAAACCGGTCTGGTCTGCAGATTTTTTGAAAAATAAGGCAAGCCTTTTCGCAGGTCATGTTTGATTACTGAGACAGGTCTGGCTTCCTCCGGATTGATGCTGGTTGTAGTCTTATTATAACCTTGTTGTTGCTTGTTGAGGGAGTCCATGCAGATCTGAATATTCCTGCTTATAAGATCAAGGGCTTGGGGGTGATAATCAACAAAATAAACATTTTTAGCCCCACGGCTCAGCGCCTCAATGCCCAAAGCCCCTGTCCCGGCAAAGAGATCGAGGACAGAGGCCCCCTGGACCTGATCGGCTATGATATTAAAGAGCGCTTCACGTGCTCGGTCTGAGGTCGGACGAATAATATTCTCACGGGCTGGAGGTGGAATAAGTTTTCTGCCCTTGGCATACCCGCTTATAATTCTCACTTATTTATGGTGGTCCCCCAAAAAAAACCAAATACTTCATTGCGCTGCATCCCTCGTCACTGTGGCGTACAGAAAAGTACGATTCGCTTCTCAGGCTTTGCGCCTCTAATCTTTGGACCTTGTGGCGTAACCATCCCCCTTTATAATTTTCATGAAACAAATACTTATTTGTAGTTGGCGATAAAATATTCAGCGATCTGGACGGCGTTGAGAGCTGCTCCCTTGAGGATATTGTCAGAGACTACCCACATGTTGATGCCATTGGGGATGGATTCATCCTCGCGTATTCTTCCCACCAGCGTCTCGAACTTTCCTTCACAGTCAATGGCCAATGGGTAACGGGCCAGGGTCGGCTCATCTACCAGCTGGACGCCAGGGGCATGGGCTAAAAGCTCTTTGACCTCGGCGGCGCTGATCTTCTGCTTGGTCTCAATGTTTACCGCCTCGGAGTGTCCGTAGATGACCGGTACCCTTACTGCAGTGGCAGTGACGCCGATAGTGTCGTCTTCAAAGATCTTCCTGGTCTCGTTGACCATCTTCATCTCTTCTTTGGTGTAACCGTTGTCAAGAAAGCTGTCAATGTGGGGCAGGCAGTTGAAGGCAATCTGGTGGGGATAGACCTTGTGTTCCATGGGTTTGCCTGCGGCATAAGCACGGACTTGAGCCTTGAGTTCGTCAATGGCTTTGGTACCGGTACCAGAGACTGCTTGATAGGTTGAGATCACCAGTCGCTTTATGCCGACTTTGTCATAGATTGGTTTCAGGGCAACCAGCATCTGGATAGTGGAGCAGTTTGGGTTGGCAATTATCCCCCGCTTGGTGTATCGCGCTATGGCATGAGGGTTTACTTCGGGAACGACCAAGGGGATTTCGGGATCCATGCGGAAGGCGCTGGAATTATCGATGACCACCGCGCCTGCAGCAGCGGCAGCGGGTGCGAAATCGAGGGAACGCGCCGCGCCGGCTGAAAAAAGTGCAATATCAATGTCTGTAAAGGAATCTTTGGAGAGGAGTTGTACGGACAGTTCCTGGTCACCAAACATGATCTTTTTACCAACGGAGCGTTCGGAGGCAAGGAGTCGTAACTCACCCACGGGAAAATTTTTCCGGCGTAATACGTCAAGCATTGCACCACCAACGGCTCCGGTGGCACCGGCGATGGCAACGTTATATTTTTTTTGTTCACTGCCCATGTTCAATTTTCCCTATGAAGATGCTGGTATATTTCGCGTTCCTTGTTTTCAAGGTACTGTTGTGTGTTTACGACGGATGGTGAGAAGAGATCTGTTCTTTTTTCAGTCCTCGAATCCTGTTGTACACAGCCATTCCCGGGCCTGAAGCGATATAGATCAGACAAATTAGAAAAAGCATGACCTCGGGTTCAGCCGCAATGAGGACAAAAAGGAGAAGCATCCCGACCAGGATCTGAAAGGTCTTAAATCTCCCTGCACTTGGTTTCTTAAAACTGAGGTATCGATGGGTGGAGACCATCAGGTAGGAGAGCAGATAGACAAGCAGCAGAAGGGAAATGTGCTTTACCTCCCCGGTGATGCCAAGATAATGGCAAAAAAGAACACTGGTGACGACCATGGCAGCGGCGGCAGGACAAGGCAGGCCGACGAAATCCTTACTGTCAGACTTTGTGTCTTGGGAGTTGAAACGGGCCAGACGTAAAGAGGTCATGGCCACATAGAGAAATGCGGCCAGCCAGCCATAGCGGCCATAGGGATTCAGGGCCCAGAGATAAGCCAGGAGTCCGGGAGCGACACCGAAGGAGACCATATCACAGAGGGAGTCAAGTTCCACTCCGAATTGACTGGTGGTTCTGGTCATCCGCGCGACCCGGCCGTCAAGGCCATCAAAAATTGCTGCCACCAGGATGGCGATGGCCGCGGTCTTAAAATCTTTATTGACCGAGGCGATCATAGAGTAAAATCCACAAAAAAGACTGGCGAGGGTAAACATACACGGAAGTGGATAAAACTTTGAACTCATTTCTGGTGGAGTTTCTGACATGATAGATTTCCTCCTGTGAGGATGGCTGCTAGGATATACCGGAAAAAGATGTCTCGGAGATGGATAGCTGCGCCTATCTCCCCTTTTTTTAGGGAAGATAGCCAATTACTGACTCGCCGGCCCTTACTTTCTGACCGACTGTAATCTCGAGTTGGGTCTGGGTGGGGATATAGAGATCAACACGGGAACCAAAACGGATAAGGCCGAAGCGCTGTCCCCGACGAACCTGATCATCAGCTTCCAGCCAGCAGACAATTCTTCTGGCAATAAGCCCTGCTACCTGGACAAAGGCAAGTCGGTGCCCACTTGTGCTTTGCACAATGGTGGCGCAATGTTCATTGTGCATGGCGCCACGATTGGAGTCTGCCGAATAGAATTCTCCGGGAGTATAAATGATCTTCTCAACAGTGCCGCTCACGGGGGCACGATTGACATGGACGTTAAAGACGTTCATGAAGATTGAAACCTTGTACACCTGGCCCAGAAGATATTGGCCATCAATGATCTTTTCAATCAGAATGACCTTTCCATCGGCAGGCGAGATCAACGCATCTTCGCTGATTGGGCCGATGCGTTCCGGGTCCCGGAAGAAACAAAGCACAAAAGTAGTAATCGCCAACGCCGCGAGAGCGAAAATATCATAGCCTAAAACAGCAATGATCAAGGTGACAAAGGCGCTGAAGGCAATGAAAGGATATCCTTCCTTGGCTATAGGGATCTGCGGAGATTTCATTTTTTGCTGGCTCTGGCCATGGCAATGGTGCCGGTACGCACGATTTCCTGAATGCCGATTGGTTTCAGAATATCAATGATAGCCTGAACCTTTGATGCGGATCCGGTTACCTCAACCGCATAGGATTTTGGACTGACATCCACTACCTTGCCCCGGAAGATGTCAATGACCCGTAGAACTTCAGCCCTGGTTTGGGCCTCTGCCTTGACTCGGATCAGGACCATTTCTCGCTCAACATACTCACTGTCACTGATGTCGGTAACCTTGATGACATCGATGAGCTTGTGCAGTTGTTTGGTGATCTGCTCAATTATGGACTCGTCGCCACGGGTGACCAAGGTCAGGCAGGAGATACTGGGTTCAAGGGTCTCCGCAACACTGAGGCTTTCGATATTAAAGCCGCGGCCGCTGAAGAGACCGGTAACCCGTGAAAGAACTCCCGGCTTATTTTGAAGAAGTACGGAAATTGTGTGTTTCATCTGTTTGTCCTGTGCAAAATATAGTTAGGAGGGAGCGGATAAATAACTGACCCTTCCCTGATTCTTTCAAGGTACCTTCCATGAGGCACTAGACCGGTAGCTAGACCAGAAGCATCTCGGTGGTGGCCTTTCCTGCCGGCACCATTGGGAATACGCATTCCTCTCTGGCAATAACAAAATCCATGATGACGGTATTGTCCGTGGCCAGGGCTTCTTTAATTACTGCTTCCACCTCACTTTTCTTGGTGGCCCGTAATCCGACTGCACCGTAGGCCTGAGCCAGCAGCACAAAATCAGGGGTAACCTCCATGACGGTTCCGGCGTAGCGTTTATTGTAGAAAAGTTCCTGCCACTGACGTACCATTCCCAGGTAGTTATTGTTGAGGATGGCAACCTTGACCGGACACTTATACTGTTTGGCCGTTGCCAGTTCCTGGATGTTCATCTGGATGGAGCCGTCTCCGGCCACATCAATAACTGTTTTTTCGGGGAATGCCATCTTGGCACCGATGGCAGCAGGAAGGCCATAGCCCATGGTGCCAAGGCCGCCTGATGTTGCCCACTGTCGTGGTTTGTTGAATTTGTAAAACTGGGCTGCCCACATCTGATTCTGGCCGACCTCGGTGGTGATGATAGCATCACCATGGGTGAGCTCGTCCAACTTCTCAATGACATACTGGGGCTTAATAATATCCCCCTCATCAAGGTAGCACATTGGATGTTTTTTCGTCCATTCGTTGATGGTTGCCAGCCATGGTTCATGGCTGGCTGACACCTGCTCCCGGTTAAAATCGCTGGAGTTGTTGAACCAGGCGTTCATGGCCGTGAGGGCATGTTTGCAGTCGGCGACAATGGGGATATCAACCTTGACATTTTTGCTGATTGAAGTGGGGTCAATGTCAATATGGATGATGGTTGCATGGGGGGCAAAGGCGTCAAGGCGGCCGGTTACCCGGTCATCAAAACGGGCGCCAACGGCGATCAGAAGGTCACTGTTGGCAACGGCCATGTTGGCGGTATAACTGCCATGCATGCCGAGCATGCCCATGGAGAGCGGGTCGCTTCCTGGGAAACCGCCAAGGCCCATCAGGGTCATGGTGACTGGAATGTTGAGTTTTCTGGCCAGCTCGGTCAGCTCTTCGCTGGCATTGGAAAGAATGACACCGCCGCCGACATAGAGTACTGGATTTTTAGCCTTCAAAATCTTTTTACATGCTTTCTCTATCTGCCCTGGATGCGGTTCATAGTTGGGCTGATAGTTCTGCATCCTGATTGGCTTTTTCTCGGGAAAGTCAACCATCTTGGCCACAACATCCTTAGGCAGATCGACCAGTACCGGGCCTGGACGACCGGTGCGGGCGATGTGGAAGGCCTCGCGCAAGGTTGCCACAAGATCTTTGGCGTCTTTTACCAGGTAGTTATGTTTGGTGCAGGGGCGGGTGATTCCGACGATATCGACTTCCTGAAAGGCATCATTGCCGATCAGGGGTGTGGGCACCTGTCCGGTGAGGATGACTAGAGGGATGGAATCCATATAGGCCGTGGCAATGGCGGTGACACCATTGGTAGCGCCCGGGCCGGAGGTGAGCAGGGCGACACCGACTTCACCGGTAACTCTGGCCAGGCCGTCAGCTGCATGGACGGCGCCTTGTTCATGCCGGACAAGAACATTCGTAATGTCAGAATCCATCAGGGCGTCAAAGAGATCAATGACCGCGCCACCGGGGAAACCAAAAATAGTTTTTATTCCTTCTTCCTGAAGGCATCGTATGATGGCCTGTGAGCCGCTAATTTTTTCCATGAAGCCTCTTCCTTTCATTTATTGAGGTTTTTCAGAAAAGTTGACAATCCTAAAAAAAGTCTCTGAGCTTGCCTGTCCTGATTTAAATAAAATACAACAAGTTGGTACCAAGTCTGGTCTCAACCGTAAATATTCTTTATGGTTCTTTTAAGATAAACGAAAAGCTGAATTCTTCAAGGTGTCTATATGCTAAAAAATATACTAAAAGAAGGAATATATATCGATAAGAGGACTTATGTCAAGAATGAAGGTTATTTATGAGAGAAATTCCTGGAATGTTTTTTGTCTCTTCAATGACTTGAATGAGGTGACTGCCTGCCTGACTGGCTGGTGGGGTGCTGTGGCAGGAAAAGATATGAAAAAGCCGCTTGACAAGGGAAGGTAGTCGAGTTTATTCTATTTTATTATTATCAATAAATATTTCCTATGCGGAGCCTCTAATCAATGCAAGCTTATTTTTCTCTTTTGCTGCTGCTACCATGCGCTTATCATCCTTTTCGGACCGTGGCGAAGATAGCGAAATTTTGATTGTTCGCAGATAACAGTAAAATCCAAAGGCCGCGGTTCAAAACCCCGGCCTTTTTTTTGTTTGCGGGTTTTGCAGGTCTTAAGACCATTTTAACAAAGGAGTTTGAAGGTCATGAATCCTGATGCAGTGAAAAAGTATCGCCCTTATCCCCGGTTTGATTTGCCAACCCGTACCTGGCCTGAAAAAACCATCACCAAGGCCCCTGCTTGGTGCAGTGTTGATCTGCGTGACGGCAATCAGGCCTTGGTTCAGCCCATGAATCTTGAGGAGAAACTGGAGCTTTTTCAACTGCTGGTGGATATCGGATTCAAGGAGGTTGAGATCGGTTTTCCCTCGGCATCGCAGGTGGAATTTGATTTTTCCCGGACCCTTATTGAGCGCGCCCTGATCCCCGAAGATGTGACCATTCAGATTCTGACCCCTGCCCGGGAGCATCTCATCAAGAGGAGCTTTGAGGCCTTGAAAGGGGCGAAACAGGCGGTGGTTCATCTCTACAATTCCACCTCCACCCTTCAGCGGCGTATCGTCTTTCAGAAGAACAGGGCGGAGATTGTCGCCCTTGCCATTGAAGGGGCGCAGATTATTCGGCAGGAAGCGGCACTCTCTCCTGAGACATCTTTCCGGTATGAATATTCTCCTGAAAGTTTCACTGGTACGGAGCTGGACTTTGCACTTGAAATCTGCGAGGCGGTCATGGGGGTATGGGAGCCGACCCCGGAGAATCCGGTGATCATTAACCTGCCCGCCACCGTTGAGATGGCGACGCCCAATGTCTATGCCGATCAGATCGAATGGTTCTGTGAGAATATGAAGCACCGGGATTGTGCTCTTATCAGTCTTCATGCTCACAATGATCGTGGATGCGCGGTTGCAGCGACTGAACTGGCGTTGATGGCCGGCGGTGATCGGGTGGAGGGAACCCTGTTTGGTAACGGGGAGCGCACCGGCAATGTCGATCTTATTACTCTGGCGTTGAATATGTTTACCCAGGGTATTGATCCGGGGCTGAATCTCCATGATATCAATCAGGTGATAAGCGTCTCGGAGCGGGTGACTCGGATCCCGGTACATGTCCGTCATCCCTATGCCGGCGAGCTGGTCTATACTGCCTTTTCCGGTTCCCATCAGGATGCTATTAACAAGGGAATGAATGCCTGTGATGCCTCGGCTGACGGTATCTGGGCTGTTCCTTATCTCCCAATTGATCCCAAGGATGTCGGCCGGAGCTATGAATCCATTATCCGGATTAATAGTCAGTCGGGCAAGGGTGGGGTTGCCTGGATCATGGACCGGGAATTTGGTTTCAAGATGCCCAAAGAGATGCATCCTGAATTTGGGGGGGTAATCCAGAAACTCACTGACCGCGATGGTCGGGAATTGCAGTTGGCCGAGGTCTGGGCTGCCTTTAAAGAGGAATATCTGACTGTTGTCCGCCCCTATGGTCTGACGAGCTTTAATGTCCTGAAGCGGCATGTGGATGCCGATGAAGAGAGCTCCTCAGCCGATGTCGAGGCTGTTATCAGTGTCAATGGTGAATCTCAAACCGTGTCGGCTATCGGCAACGGTCCGTTGGACGCCTTCTGTGAGGCCCTCAAACAGGGACTAGGTTGTGAATTTACCCTTTGCGGCTATCATGAACATGCCTTGACCAAGGGATCGAGCTCCAAGGCCGTTGCTTATATTGAAACGGAATATCCTGACGGCAGGAAAGTCTGGGGGGCAGGGGTAGATACGGATATCATTATCGCCTCGATCAAGGCGACCCTTTGCAGTTTGAACCGGGCTGCTCATCTCTCCTGATGAGCTGTCTAATATGTCAAAATTTTTAGAGGATATTTAAAAGGAATAAACATGAAGATGATCCATCTGGCCGAGTCCCGGGTCTTTGAAGAGAAAGGATTAAAGCGGTTTTTGCTCCATGATTCACCTTACTTCAGGATCTTGAATTTTAACCTGCAGGCGGGGCAGATCTTTCCGGTGCACCGTCATCCGGCGGACGGTCAGGTAAGTATTCAGGTTATTGAAGGCAGCGGTCAGTTTTTGGGAGAAAATGAGACAGCTCTACCCGCCGTGGCCGGAGATATTCTGGTCAGCGATATTAACGAGCCGCATGGGGTCAAGGCCGACACCGATATGCGAATCCTGGTCACCATTGCCCCTCCTTTTTGAAAGGAAAAGGTAATCCATGGCCGGTTCGTTGGTTGAAACAGGATTTCTTTATAACTGCAGACCTGCTTCTTTTAAAAAATTGTGAATTTCCGTGCGGCTGAGAAAGACGCCGCTCAGGATTTTATCGCCACTTTTCAGGGTGGGAATAAAGCGAATACCATCCTTCCATGCCCGCAGGGGGTTGGTGACAATATCCACTTCTTCAACGTGTATTTCAGGCTTGTTGTCGATTAACTCATACAGAGTTTTACGGGCCATATGGCACCGTGGGCAAAGGGCTGAACGGTAGAGAGTAATATCGATCATGAGGAACGTGCTCCTGGCTGCATGTTGAAGGTACCCGAAAAGAGGATGAATACCATTTGACATCGTTTGAACAGCAGGATACACCACAAGAAAGGAATTATTCAACATCCGTTTGTTTCATGATCTTTCATCTCAGGTAACTATGCCTCTTCCTTCATTGCTCACACTCATCAACGATTCCCGTTTTCTGGATCACGATACGGGTGGTGATCACCCCGAGATCCCGGCCCGGATTCAGTCTATTCTTGCGACCCTTGAGCAGAGTGATTGTTTTGCTCTTCTGGAACAGTTTGGGAGCCGTCCGGCAGAAAGACAATGGCTGATGGCGGCTCATGACGAGGGGTGGCTCTTTCGTTTTGAAGAGGCGGTCCTTTCGGGCAAGACCTTTATTGATCATCCTGATAACCAGATCGGTTATGATTCCTATGATGTGGCAACTCTAGCGGCTGGCGCCGGGCTTACCGCCATTGATCTGCTCGAACAGCAGCAGGCGCAACAGTGTTTTGCTCTGGTGCGTCCCCCAGGGCATCATGCCGAACGGATCAGACCTTTTGGCTTCTGTTTTTTTAATAACTGTGTGGTGGCGGCGCGCTACTGGCAGCAGCACTATGGTCGCAAGCGTGTAGTTGTTTTTGATTTTGATGCCCATCATGGCAACGGGATTCAGTCGGCCTTTGAACGGGAGGAGGATTCCTTGTATATCAGCATTCATGAACATCCCAGTTTTAGCTACCCTGGAACAGGCTATGCGGATGAAAAAGGGTTTGCTGCTGGTCGCGGTTCCATTCTTAACCTGCCGCTCTCTCCTGGTGCGGGCGATGCCCAAATTCTGGCGTTGCTTCCGGCGGTGGAAGAAAAGATTGCTCAGTGGCAGCCGGATGCCATGATTGTAGCGGCCGGATTTGACGGCCATCGAGCCGATGAGATGTCGGGCCTGCTGTACTCGACAGGGATGTTTGAAAAGATAGGAGAGAGTGTCCGCAGCTGGAGCAATCTTTACTGCCATGGAAGATTGCTTTCCATCCTTGAGGGTGGCTATGAGATGACGGTGCTGGGAGAGTCGGTTGAGGCGTATGTGCAGGGACTATTGGCCCGGTGATTTTTCATTGAATCAGATAAAATCCCGATAAAATTATTGAACTCTAACTTTTTCTGAATTGATGCCATGTATATTTCCAGATATATGATCCGAGAACCGTTGACGGCAACGCCTGACATGTCGCTTCCTGAGGCCAGACGTTTATTGAATGAAAATCATTTCCGTCATCTGCCGGTAGTGGATGAGCAGGGACAATTGGTGGGGATGATTACCGACCGTGACCTGCGTTCGGCTTATCCTTCATCAATGCTTTCTGAAAGTGAACGTCTGCAGGTTTATGAACGGGTGGAGAAAACGATGGTGGTGGATATCATGAGCACCGAGTGTCTTTCCCTGACCCCCGAATCGACCCTTGATGATGCCCTGCTCCTTTTTGATCGCGAGGGTGTGGGAGCATTGCCGGTCCTTGAAGATGGCCAGTTGGTTGGCATTTTTTCCAGCAGGGATCTGCTTACCGCCTATAAGGAGCTTTTCGGGGTTGGCGAGATAGGATCGGTACTGCTTGGTATTGATGACGACGGCCAGAGCGGCCTTATGACCCGGATAGTCACCTTGCTTGAACTTCATAATATCCCTTTTACCCGTCTGTTGCGCATTCACGATACTGAGCATGGTAACCGGATCTATCTCCGTTTAAACACCTGCAAGATTGCTTCAGTAATAGTTTTGCTGCGGGAGGCTGGAATTCATCCGGCCTTGTGATGGGGTTTGTCGATAGCTGCAGTCTGAAAACCTTTGTGCCCTCATTTTTGGAGTACAGGAGTTATTTCGCGCAGAGGCGCTGTGAAAAGACTGTCTTAAATTGACTGATTATGTGTTGAATATATTGTGAATAATAACTTTTTTAGGAGCTGATATGAGTCTTGATTCCCTTTTTTGCCCTGAATCGGTGGCAGTGATTGGCGCCTCCAGAACCCCGGGTAAGGTTGGTCATGATATTCTGGAAAATCTGGTACAGGACGGGTTCCCCGGGGTTATTGTTCCGGTGAATCCGGCAGTTGATACCCTGTTTGATCTGCCTTGTTATCCCTCCCTTACAGCTTGGGGTAAAGAGATTGATCTGACCGTGATTGTGGTGCCGCAGGCCAAGGTTATGGCGGCGATAGAAGATAGTATCAAGGCTAAAACCAAGGCCATCATTGTTATTACTGCCGGATTTCGGGAGACCGGACCGGAAGGGCTGGTCCATGAACAAAAGATAGCTGCACTCTGTCAGCGGCACAATGTTCGGGTGTTGGGGCCAAACTGTCTGGGACTGATCAATACGGAGGCCAGGCTCAATGCCTCCTTTGCCGGCCGGATGCCGAAACCCGGTGGAATCTCAGTTTTTTCCCAATCAGGGGCTTTGTGTACCGCCATGCTTGATCTGGCTGCGGGCAGACATTTGGGACTGGCCAAACTGATCAGTATCGGCAACAAGGCGGATATCTCTGAGGTTGACCTGCTCTCATATCTTGCCCATGATGAGCAGACCAAGGTGATTGTTGGTTATCTTGAAGATATTGCCACCGGCAATAATTTTGTCAAGGCGGCGGAAGAGGCCGCTACCCGGAAACCGGTGATTATCCTGAAATCAGGAACAACAGCTGCCGGTCTGAAGGCAGCTGCGTCGCATACAGGAGTTCTGGCCGGTGTTGATACCGCCTACGGTGCGGCCTTCAAACGCTCAGGTGTGGTGCGGGCCGATACCTTTGATGCTCTTTTTGATTATGCCACGGCCCTCTCCATGCAGCCGTTGCCCAAGGGAAACCGGATTCTTATCATCACCAATGCCGGCGGGCCTGGAACCATGGCTGCCGACGCGGTGGAAAAGGCCGGGATGGAGGTGGCGGAACTAGACCGCAATACGGCCACTGCGCTTCGGGCGCAACTGCCCCTGGCGGCAAGCGTCGGCAACCCGATTGACGTGCTGGGCGATGCTGATCCCAAGCGCTATGTGGCGGCCATCGAGGCGGCTCAGACCGATCCGTCCGTTGATGCTATCCTCGTAATCCTCACTCCTCAGGCCATGACCAGGCCTGCAGAAACGGCCATTGCCATTGCCCGGGCCTTGGACGGCTCCAAGCCGGTGGTGGCCTCGTTCATGGGGGGCAGGGACGTGATGCCGGGGCGTAAGGAACTCGCTGCTGCCGGACTTCCTGATTATGAATCGCCGGAACGGGCCGTCTCCGCCCTGAAGGGGATGGTGCAATACGCGGCCTGGAAACAGCGGCCGCCTCGTCTGGTGACCAGGTTCCGGGTGAATCGGAGGCGGGTGGAACGCATTATCAGTCGCCGTCAGCGCACCGGCATGCTCCAGTTGGGCGAGGTGAAAGGAAAAGATATCCTCGGGGCCTACGGGTTCCGGGTGCAGGATGGGGCTTTGGCCGGCAGCGCTGAGGAGGCCGTGGAAATTGCCGAGCGCATTGGTTATCCCGTGGCCATGAAGATCGTTTCTCCCAATATCGTCCATAAAAGTGATCTGGGCGGAGTGATGCTCAATATGGCCAATGGTGAGGCAGTCAGCGATGCCTACGATCTGATGATGTTGAAGATCCGCAAGCGGGTGCCGGATGCTTTGATTGAAGGGATTTATGTGGAACAGATGGCCAAGAAGGGCTTGGAGGTTATCATCGGCATGACTCGTGATCCCCAGTTCGGGCCTATGCTCATGTTTGGTTTGGGCGGTATTTTTGTTGAGGTGATGAAGGATGTAACCTTCCATCTGGCCCCGATCACTGAAGAGGAGGCCATCCAGATGCTGAAGGCCACCCGCTCTTATGCCATGCTTGAAGGCAAGCGGGGCCAGAAAGGGGTAGATATTACGGCTATTGCTTCCGGCCTGCAGCGGATCAGCCAGTTGACCACTGATTTTCCGCAGATTCTGGAGCTTGACATCAATCCGTTTATTGTTGGAGAGTTTGGTACCGAACCGGTGGTGGCCGACGCGCGTATGACCCTGGCTCCGTTGCCAGAGGAGGGAGAAAAACATGGAATATGATGTGAATTGGAAAGAGACCTACAAAGATATGATCATGACCCCGAAGAAGGCCATGGCCAATGTCCGCTCCGGCCATCGCGTCTTTCTGGGGACGGGCTGCGGTGAACCCACCGTGCTGGTACAGGCCATGACTGAGATGGCAGGCACTCTTTGCGATGTGGAGATTGTTGAGCTTTTGACCAAGGGCGATGCCCCTTATGCCGATCGGAAATATGCCGATTGCTTCAAGGTCAACTCCTTTTTTATCGGCCATAATGTCCGGGATGTGATTCAGGAGGGCCGGGGGGATTATACCCCTATCCTCATGTCGGACATCCCGGGTTTGTTGAACTCCGGACAGTTGCCCCTTGATGTGGCCTTGATCCAGGTGACTCCGCCGGATGCCCGCGGTAAGATGAGCCTGGGGGTGTCTGTTGATATTGTCAAGGCAGCTGCCGAGAACGCCTCGCTGGTGATTGCCCAGGTCAACCCGCAGATGCCATGGACGCGAGGTGACAGCCTGATTGATGTCGCTGATCTGGATATCCTGGTGCCGGCCGACGTGCCCCTCTTGGAGCGCGAATCGAAACCGGTACATAAGGTGAGCGCCCGGATTGCCGAACTGGTGGCTGCCTTGATCCCGAACGGCGCCACGGTTGAGTTTGGACTGGGCCGGGTTCCCGGGGTCGGCCGGGTTCCGCAGGCGGTAATGCACGCCCTGTACGACAAGCATGATCTGGGCATCCACACCGAACTGATTACCGATGAAATCCTTGACCTGATTGAGTCGGGGGCGGTGAGCGGGGCGCGCAAATCCACGGATCGGGGTAAAATCGTCACCAGTTTCTGCATGGGAACCAAGAAGCTTTACGATTTTATCAATGATAATCCCCTGTTTTCATTCCGGCCAACCGATTATGTCAATGACTCCACAGTGATTGGTAAACAGAACCAGATGGTTGCCATCAATATGGCACTCGAAATTGATCTCACCGGCCAGATCTGCTCTGATTCCGAAGAGGGAGTTTTCTATTCCGGGATCGGCGGCCAGGTCGATTTTAATCGCGGGGCGGCCAGATCGCCTGGCGGCCGGGCGATTATTGTCATGCCGGCCACCACCAAAGACGGCAAATCCCGTATTGTGGCCGCTCTGAGCAGCGGCTCCGGGGTGGTGATCACCCGGGGTACGGTTCACTATGTGGTCACCGAATACGGGGTGGCCTATCTGCATGGAAAATCGGTACAGGATCGCACCCTGGCGCTGGTCTCCATTGCCCATCCTGATCATCGGGAGTCGCTTTTGAAACAGGCCATTGAGGCTCGGTATCTGCGGCGGGAATTTGCCGATGTGGAAGGGAAATTTGTGGTCGCCTCCCTGGATTTGATGAAGACCAGCTCCCTGCTTGAAAATGGTACCCAGGTTAATTTTCGGCCCGTTCATCCCACCGATGAGCCGCTGATGCGGGATCTGCTTTATGATCTCTCCAAGGAGACCCTTTATTATCGGTTCATGAGTCATAACCAGCGATTCGGCCAGAAACAGATCCAGAATTTTGTCTATGTCGATCACCGCAAGGATGTGGCCATTGTCGGCACTCTGCCTGAAGCCTATGGTGAAGATATCATAGCTGTTGGCCGTTATTATCTGGATGAGCGCACCAATATGGCCGAGGTGGCCTTTATTGTCCGGGATGAGTGGCAGAACAAGGGGCTGGGCAGCTTTCTCTTCCGCCATCTGATGACCATTGCCACGGCTAGTGGTATCAGCGGATTTACGGCCGAGGTCCTGCGTGATAACAAGCGGATGCAGGCGATCTTCAACCATTCCGGGTACAAGGTCCAGAGCCGGGTGGAAGAAGGCGTGTGCAGTTTTAAGATTGAATTTTAGTAACTGGCCGACGGTAGACTGATCTCTCGCAGAGACGCAGGGACGCTGAGAACGACCAAAAAAAATCTTACAAAAAAAATAGTTTTTTTTTATTTTGAATAGTTACATGAATTTTTATTGTCAATTCAGGGCTTGAATTAAAAAATGCTCCCCGATATTTTCTCGAATGAGAAAATTCAGCACAAATAGCGGAATAGTCCACTCTCTCTGAGGGAGTGGGCTAGGGTGAAGGGGAAAGCCTGATTGTGAGCTTCTGCTGTTCCCTTCATCCGGCCTTCGGCCACCTTCTCCCTTGAGGTTATAAGCTGAAAACACCTCTTAAGCAGGGCTTTCTGTAAATATTAAAGCGTAAACACTCAGAAACCGGGGCAGTCCGGTTGTACCAATGATATGAAGAAGGAACAACAATCAGCCTGCTTACGCTGCGGCGTATGCTGTCAGAAAGGTGGCCCGGCTCTGCATGGTCAGGATCTGGCTTTGGTGAGCGGCGGATACTTGCCCATGGAAGATCTGATTACTATCCGGCGCGGGGAGTTGGCTTATAATCCTCTTTCCGGCACAATTGAACCGGTGCTTTCGGAGTTGGTAAAGATCCGGGGCACCAGTCAGGAGTGGTGCTGCTGTTATTATGAGCCGGCGAGCAAGGGTTGTTCCATTTATGGGAATCGGCCCTTGGCCTGCGGGGTATTGAAGTGCTGGCAGCCTGAGGAAACACTTGCCCTCGTTGGTAAGGATCTGCTCAGCCGCTTGGATATCCTGGATGATGATGACCCACTCCGGCCATTGGTGTTGGAGCATGAGCGATTGTGTCCCTGTCCTGATATGCGGGATGTTGAGAAAACACTGAGCGAACAGGCAGACAATATCTTGCAGTCACTCGAGGATAAGGTCAATACCGATCTCGCTTTTCGGGACAGGGTGGTGAAAAAATTTAACCCGCCTCTGTCCCTCGAGTTATTTCTCTTTGGTCGGCCACTTTTTCAACTGCTGCAAGCTTTTGGGGTAGCTGTTTCTGAATCTCCCCAAGGGCTGAAGTTGATAATGAGAAGAAAATTTATTAGATAATCAAGGCTTGGTTGCCGTTCAATAATAATATTTTGAGGGCGGATTATGGTGCATACACCCAGTGAATTAGACCAGAATCTGCGTCAAAAGGCTGAAGCAAAGCTCCGGGAAAGCCGGAGTGCGGTCGAAGAAAAAGTGTCAGTCGAAGAGGCGAAGCTCCTTTTCCATGAACTGCAGGTGCATCAGATAGAGCTGGAGATGCAGAATGAGGAGTTACGCCAAGCCCAGCATAAACTGGAAATCTCGCGGGCTTCTTACTTTGATCTCTACAATCTGGCCCCGGTGGGCTTTCTGACCCTCAATAACAAGGGACTTATTGTCCAGGCCAATCTCACCAGTGCCAACCTCCTTGGCGTTGCCAGAGGCGAGCTTGTCAATCGCTCGCTCTCCCACTTTATCTTCCCTGAAGATCAGGATATCTATTATCTTTTTAGTAAGGAGATCGCTCAGGCGGAAGGGCCTCATGTCTGTGAACTGAGAATGGTACGTGGGGATGGTTCCGTAATCTGGGTCAATCTTCAGGCGATGTCGGCACAGGAAATTGATGGTACGCCTGGATGTTGCCTGGTGATAAGTGATTGCAGCAGACAGAAACTTGCCGAGACCGAGGTGCGCACCAGTAAGGAACAATGGGAAAAATGGGAAGCAACCTTTAATGCCATTGAAGATGTCGTGACTTTGTATGATAAGGATATGCGGATCATCAAGGCCAATAAGGCAGCAGGTGATCTGTTCCAGGTGGCTCCGGCTGAACTTGTCGGTCGATATTGTTATGAGCTTTTTCGGGGGGCAAAAGAACTCTGTCTGGGTTGCCCGGATAATTGTACTGCTGTAACCCAGAAGCCTCAGCGGGCGGATATTTACCATGAAAAACTGGGAAAAACCTTTAATGTTGTATCCTATCCCCTTATTGAGGATACAACATTTGTCGGTTTTGTTTCTGTTGCCAGAGATATCACTGAACGACTGAAGCTGGAGGAACAACTCAAACAAGCCCGAAAGATGGAGGCCATTGGTGCTCTGGCTGGGGGTATTGCCCATGATTTCAAAAATATTCTGGTTCCGATTCTTGGCTATGCCGAACTGGCTGCGGACAGAATTTCCCAGGATGATCCCATGGCCTCAGATCTGCGGCATATTATCAAAGCTGCTCTGCGGGCCAAGGATATGATCTCACGGATACTCTCCTTCAGTAGTCAGGGGCCCAAAACCAAATATCCATTCCTGCCGCATCTGGTGGTGCTGGAGGCACTCAAACTTCTGCAGACCTCTCTGCCCTCCACCATTGAGGTCAAGACAGAGATTGACGCCGATTGCGGTACTATCCTGGCTGATCCAACTCAGCTCTATCAGATTGTCATGAATCTCTGTACCAATGCCTATCATGCCATGCTGGAGAAGGGTGGCATACTGAGGGTGAGCCTGGCAGGAGTGAGTCTTGACGAAGAAAAGAGCAAGCTCCTCAGCTCTGATTGTGTTTCCGGTGATTATATCGTCCTTGATGTTAGTGACACCGGAGTCGGCATGGAACGCAAGATCCTCGAACGGATTTTTGAACCCTATTTCAGTACCAAATCTGAAAAAGGGGAAGGCAGTGGCCTTGGCCTTTCCGTGGTTCATGGAATTGTCAAAGGGTATCAGGGGCAGATTACCGTGCAAAGTGAGCCTGGGGAAGGCACAAGCTTTGAGGTCTATATCCCCTGTGTTGATGAAGGATCATCCCGGAAACGAGCAGTGTGGGCTCTTTCCAAACCCACCGGTACGGAAAGCATACTGGTGGTGGATGATGAAGAGGATAACACCGACATGTTCCAAACGATGCTCACCGGCCTTGGTTACCAGGTAGTTGTGTTCAACAACAGTCTGGAGGCCCTGGACCTTTTTACTAAGGTGCCTACCGCTTTTGATCTGCTGCTGACCGATATGAGCATGCCCCACATGACCGGTCTTGAACTGAGTAAAAAGGTGCTTGCCATGCGGCCGGACCTGCCGATCATCCTCTGCAGCGGTTTCAGTGAGCTGGTCAACAAGGGACAGGTTCAGGCACTGGGCATTAAGGTGTACCTGGAGAAACCCGTTGCCGTCCGGCATCTGGCCATGGCAATACGTAAGGCGCTGGATGAAAAAAGAAACAATGAACAGTAAAGTCGTTGTGCAGTTTAAAAGACCTGTGATGGGACTTCTGGGAGCAGTCCTCTTTATCCTTTTTGTATTCTTTTTTTTCGTCATCTTTCTGTACGAAAAACATGCGAACGAAGATGAGGTGCGGAAGCAGCTCTCGAGTGTTGACTCTTTATTCTCCCACTATGCTGAGGTTGAGCAAGAGCTTCTGGGCACATTTCTGAAAACCATTGAAAACGACAAGGTGCTGCAGCAGGCATTTCTCTCCGGTTCGCGGGAGGAGCTGTTGAAGGCGGCCTCTCCTTTTTTCTCGCGTCTTTTGGCTGAGCACGACATCAGCCACTATTATTTTGTCAAGCCTGATCTGACCTGTTTCCTGCGGGTCCATAACCCTGGCCGTTATGGTGATCTTATTGACCGTTATACCATGCAACAGGCCGCTCTTTCCGTAAAACCATCCTACGGCATAGAACTGGGGAAATTCGGCACCTTCACCCTGAGGGTTGTCTATCCGTGGATTGTCAATAAGAAACTGATCGGCTATGTCGAGCTGGGGCGGGAAATAGACTATATTACTCCCGAATTAAAAAAGATTCTCGGGGTTGAGTTGTTTTTTCTGGTCAAAAAGGAGTTTCTCTCCCGTGAAGACTGGCAGGAAGGGCTGCGGATGAGCGGTCGAAGCGGCAGCTGGGATGAGCTGGCGGACTATGTCGTCATAGACAGGACGCTGCCGAGAATCCCGGAGAGATTCAAAAATAAAGGGGTGGTCTTTGCGGAACATAAAAGCATGCTGGATGTTCGTCTGGGAGGAAAAGAGTATCAGGGCGGCGCTGTTCCTCTGCTGGATGCCCGAGGACAGCATATGGGGGTGATTATTTCACTGACGGACTCTACGGCAAGACAGGCTGAACAGAAAAGGATTTTCCTTCTGCTTTCAGTCTGCGTCAGTCTGGGAGGAGCAGGGTACTTTTTCTTTTATATCTCCATGGGCCGTCTGGAGGCTGGCTTGAAAAAGGCATATGGTGGTCTCGAGGAAGAAATTGAACTGCGTAAAGGCATTGAAGGAAGATTACGTGATCATGAGGAGCAACTGGAACAGCAGGTGGCAGAGAGGACGGCTGAGCTCCGGGCCAGTAACGAGTCTCTTCTGGAGGAGATGAAGGAGAGACAAGAGTCAGAAAAAAAAGTGCAGCAGGCCAGGGATGAATGGGAAAAATCCTTTAATGCCATCGGGGATCTTATTACCATTCAGGATGTCGATATGACTGTTATCCGGGCCAACAGGGCTGCTGCTGAGTTTTTCGGGCAAGAGATGGGTCATATCCTCGGCAGAAAATGCTATGAAATTTTTCAGGGAGGAGCAAGCCCCTGCCCTGGTTGTCCGGTCCAGGAGAGCCGCCTTGACCGCGGAAACCATACGGAAATTATAAACCATGAGCGGCTGGGGAGAATCTTTACCGTGAATTCCGCCCCCGTCTTCGATGCAGATGGCAAACTGCAATATCTTGTTCATGTCGCCCAAGATATAACACAGCAGAAAAAACTGGAGGAGGATCTGCTCCAGGCCCAGAAAATGGAGGCCGTCGGCAACCTGGCCAGCGGCATAGCCCATGACTTCAACAATATCCTGGCAGCAATTCTGGGCTATTCTGCCTTGGCAAAACGTGATCTTCCGCCACATGCGGCGGCGCAGGAGGATATTGATCAGGTCATAGCCGCAGGACAAAGGGCCACTGCCCTTGTTCAGCAGATTCTCGACTTCAGCCGCAAGATAGAACAGACCGTGCAGCCGCTGCAACCGCATCTGATCGTGCAGGATGCCTTGCGACTGTTGCGCTCCACCCTGCCAAGCAGCGTTGAGATTCAGGAGGACATTGATCCTGCCAGCGGGACAATCCTGGCCGATTCGACCAGGATCCATCAGATTGTCATGAACCTCTGTACCAATGGCTTCCATGCCCTGAAGGATGAAAAAGGGATCTTGCTGGTCACGCTTTCCCGTCAGGAAAAGGCTGCAAAAGATTTACCAGCAGAGAGCACTGTCTCTCCAGGCCTTTTTGTTGTCCTCTCTGTCTGCGACACAGGACAGGGCATGGACGAGGAGACAGCGGCTCATATCTTTGAGCCCTATTTTACCACTAAAGAGAGGGGCTGTGGGACCGGGCTCGGCCTGGCTGTGGTTCATGGAATCGTTGAGGGATATAAAGGTCTGATCGAGGTGGAAAGCAAGCCGGGGCAGGGCTGCACCTTCCGTGTCTTTATCCCGGCCCTGGAAACGGAGCTCTCAGTTCCGGAAAGTGCTAAAGAGCAGGGACAGGATGCTCTGTCCACTGGCACGGAGCGGATTCTTATTATTGATGATGAACCCCTCCTGGTCAAGATAAACAAGAGGCTTCTAGAGGATTATGGCTATACGGTCACCGGGAGCACAGACAGCAGAGAGGCCCTGGAAAAGGTGTTGGCCGATCCGCAGCAGTTTGACCTTATCGTGACCGATCAGACCATGCCGGGTCTTTCCGGCTCTGAACTGGCCAAGGCCGTGCTCGAGGTCGCCCCGCACATGCCGATCATCATCTGCACCGGCCACAGTGCAGTTACCTCGAAAGAAGAGGCCATGGCCATGGGTATCAGGAAGTATCTCCATAAACCGGTACAGAAAGATGAGCTTGCCAGAACTGTGAGGATGGTCCTGGATGAACGAAAAAAATAATCAGGAGGTGGAAACTCACCCTTTCCCGAGATCGCCCCTATTTTGGAGAGCAGAACATTGCATCTCCCTTTTTCCCTGATGGTCAATACAGATAGGCCCGGATGCCCGGCATCCTCCGGGCCTGCCTGCCTGCTCAAGCTTCAGCTCGCTTTGCTTACCACTGGCTGCGTCCAATTACCTCGCCCCGAGTGGAAAGGGTTATCTGCTCCACCGGAACCGTCTTCCCGGCCTGTTCCATGGCCTGCTTGATGATACCGATCATGGAGGAACAGCAGGGGACTTCCATGATCAGGATGGTCAGGCTGTTGAGATTGCAGGTGGCAATGATCTCGGCAAAACGCTGGACATAGCTCTGGGCGTCGTCAAATTTGGGACAGCCCATCATTACCACCTTGCCGGTTAAAAAGTCTGTCTGAAAATTAGGAGCAGAGACCGCTGTGCAGTCGGCAGCAACTAACAGATCGGCATTCTGCAGGAAAGGGGCCGAAGGTGGAACCAGGCGAATCTGGACCGGCCAGTGACTGAGGGCGGAAGTGCCGCCAGTAACGGCCAATGTCGGTTTATTAGCTGATTGACAGTGTGTCTGCGGGGCAAAGTTCTGGAGCCTGGCCGATGGACAGCCGGAGGGTTTGGGGCTGGTCTTCGCGCTCTCCTGTTTCTTCTTATTGGCCAGGAATTCCTGCACGGCCTCTTCGCTGAAATCCTCGGCCTCACGTTCAATGATCTGCAGTGCGCCGGTGGGACAGGAACCAAGGCAGGCACCCAGACCGTCGCAGAGCTTGTCGGCTACCAGTCTGGCCTTGCCGTCAATGATCTGCAGTGATCCTTCTGCACAGTCCGGTACACAAAGGCCACAACCGTTGCAGAGCTTTTCGTCTATCAATATAATTTTGCGCATTATTTTCATTTTAATATTTTCCCGGATAAAAGGTTATGGATTAATCTCTTGTATGTGATCCTGTTTTGTATGATCCCATTATAGCAGAAATAATCCCTGTCACCTTGACTTGGGTCAAGCCTCTAATAAAAATAGCCCCCGATCTTATGGGGGCTATTAAAATGTTGTGATAGAAAATTCAGGTACGGGAAAAGTACTTGTTTTTTATTCTAACGGGGAGTGTTTGAACGTGTTGGTGATTATTTTATTTGTGCTTTACGCCGGGTCTTAATCTCTTCCACCGTTTTTATACCTGCTTCGGTCAGGCAGGTGTTTGCCGGATCTAAGGCGAGACCCAGGCTCATGTCGGCCAGGATACAGGCGTCATGGAAGATGGCGGCTGACTTTGCCTCTTCATCATTCATGGCAGGCTGCCGGGAGAGAAGCGCATTCACCTTCTTGATAAGGGTTTCTTCCGCCTTCAGTTCCGTCAGCAGAGCCAGAGGCTGGTCGATCTCTGTGAGCAGGGCGGCGGCGACAATGGAGGCCATGTTCCCGCCCTCTTCCTGGCAGAGTTTTTCGCCAAATTCCGCCCTTCTGCTGAACAGAATATATTTTTGCTCATTATCCAGTAATCGTTTCCGCACTGCAATTGCCAGCCGATCCTTGAACAGGTCAGCAAGTCCGGCCCGCAGATCGGACGGCAGTGCTCCCATGCACTGTTCGGCATAGGGACAGTAGGAGGCGCAGCCAAAATCGATCTTGGGATTTAGTGTCTTGTGTCCACACTGTTTACAGGTACGTTGACTGTCGTCCTTGAAAAATTCCAGAACATTTCCGCAGTGGGGGCAGGGGAGTTCAAAGACGGCCTCGCCGCTCCAGTATCGGCTATCCTGTCCAGGACATTGCATGATAAACCCTCCGGGCTGAATTATTCGCTCAGGACTACTTCTTTGAAGGCGTCAATACCAAAACGCTCCATGAAGCGTGCTGTTCGTGATTTATATTTGGCATTCTGTTGATAGACGGTCAGGCATTTTTGCACGAGATCGACAACTTGGTCGTCGGTCAGGGCTTCGGCTATGATGTCGCCAAGACGTGGATTGCCGCCGCCGTTGCCCCCAAAGACCAAGGTCCAGCCTTTTTTTGTGGCAAAGATGCCCACGTCGCGGACATAGGGTTCGGTGCAGGACATCCGGCAGCCGGAGATCCCGACCTTGACCTTGCCGGGCAGGGGTTCGGGAAAAGAAATCTGCTCAATCCTGGCGCCGAGTGCCAAGGAGTCGCTGGTACCGAATTTGCACCACTGCGAGCCGGGGCAGGCCTGGACGTAATGGACGCCGTTGACGGCCACCGGCCGGATCAGGGGGTGCAGTTCGGTCTTGAGCTTTTTCTGCTCTTCCTCATCCATGCCAAGAAGGGCCAAGCGTTGGGCCGAAGTGATCTTGGTCATGGGAACATCATATTTATTGATGATTGCAACAATTTCTTCCAGCTCTTTTGGCGAAAACAGACCCATGTTCAAACCAGGGACCACGCCGTATGTCTTTTGATTCATTGTAAATTCTCTCTTGTGTAAACAGGAAAAGCAGGACACGCTGATCTGAGCCGTGTCCTGCCGGGGGGAACCAATGGTTGCTATCTTAGCCCAGGATGGCCTTCAGATCAGCCTCGGGAGTGGAAACCGGTTTGACGTTGAAATTTTCCACCAATACGTTGAGGACATTGGGGGTGATGAAGGCCGGCAGCGAGGGTCCAAGATGGATGTTTTTGATTCCCAGGCTGAACAGGGTGAGAAGAATAACCACTGCCTTTTGCTCGTACCAGGAAAGAATCATGGAGAGGGGCAGATCATTGACTCCGCATTCAAAGGCGCCGGCCAGGGCCACCGCAATCTGGATGGCGGAGTAGGCGTCATTGCACTGACCAACATCAAGGAGACGGGGGATGCCGCCGATATCACCAAGTTTTTTGTCAAAGAAGCGGAACTTGCCACAGGCGAGCGTCAGGATCATGCAGTCGGTGGGGATCTGCTCGACGATCTCGGTGTAGTAGTTGCGTCCGGGTTTGGCACCATCACATCCACCTACCAGGAAGAAGTGACGGATGGCCTTGGATTTAACGGCCTCAATCACCTTGTCGGCCACGCCCAATACGGTGTTGCGGGCAAAGCCAACGAGGACGGAGTCATTGTCTACGGTATCGGTGAAGCCGGGCAGGGCCAAGGCACGGTTAATTACCGGGCTGAAGTCTTTGTCGTTGCCGATGTGGGCAACATCCGGCCAGCCGACCAGACCGGTGGTGAAGACATTGGCCTTGTAGGAGTCTTTTGGTTTCTGGATGCAGTTGGTGGTAAAGAGGATAGCCCCTGGAAATTCAGGCATCTCCTTTTGCTGATTCTGCCAAGCTGTGCCGAAATGGCCATAGAAATGGCTGTATTTCTTCAGCTCAGGATAGCCGTGGCAGGGCAGCATCTCGCCGTGGGTGTAGATGTTGATTCCCTTATCTTTGGTCTGCTCCAGGAGCATGGCCAGATCTTTGAGGTCATGACCGGTGACCAGGATACACTTGCCGGGGATATGACCAAGCGGTACCGGGGTGGGGACTGGATGACCGTAGGTGCCGGTATTACCGGCATCCAATAGTTCCATGGCCCGCAGGTTAACCTCGCCGCATTTGAGGGCCAGGGCCACCAGCTGGTTGAGGTCCAGGTCGCCGGTCAGTGCGGCCATGGCTTCATGAATGTAGGCGTAGACAGCATCATCTTCCTGGCCGAGGATGGCAGCATGGTCAGCATAGGCGGCAAGGCCGCGCAGTCCGTACATGGTGATCTGCTTGAGGGATTGCAGGTCTGGGTTGGCATCCAGGGTGTTGATGAAGTTCAGGGCGGCGCCCTGCTCTTCCAGTCCGGTCAGAGAGTCGGCCGGGGTAAAGGTGGCTGCGGCGGCGGTAAAATCAATCTTGCCGCCAGCAGCTTTTACTTCGGCTTTCAGGGTTTCCCGCAGAGCGACGATCTTATGGATCAGGACACCAAAACGGGCGGGGTCAAAATCGACATTGGTAAGACAGGAAAAAATTGCCTCACAGGTGAAACGATCGACAGCGTTATCTATCACTCCGACCTTACGCCCTGCGTCAGCCAGCAGGCAAAGGCCTTGGACTGCATGAGTAAGAAGATCTTCAAGGCCGGCTACAGGCTCAGTCTTACCACAGACACCGATGGTGGTGCAGGCGATTCCTTTAGCGGTTTGTTCACATTGATTGCAGTACATGGTTTGCTCCTTGGTTGGGGTGAATGAAAAAGTTCTCAATAAAGTATACGTTACATTTTGGGCATTGTGAAATTCTTATTACAAATATGTCGTTTATGTTTGATACTCTATCGTAGATCAGGAGATGTTTGTTTGATCTAGGTCAAGGAAAGAAACTTTTTTCTGGAAAGAAGTGATTTTTTTGGGGGGAGGAGAAAGGGATAGAAAGAAGATTGCCGTATCTGAGGTTAGTACGGCATGTCAGTGAAGCTGGAGGTAGTAGGAGGAGGATGAGGTCTATCGTGCCAGTTCGTCTCTCACCGCTCGGCCCAACCCTTCCATGGTGTAGGGTTTTGTGATGAACTCCCCGGCCCCAAGCGCTGTCGCCTCTTCCACATCGATGCTTCTGGCGTAGCCGCTGGTAATGACCGCCTTCTGGCCGGGATGGATGGCGATGATTTGTTTGTATGTCTCCCGGCCATTTATGCCTGGAGACATAAGCATGTCAAGAAGGATGAGATCCATCGGTTTTTCCCGGAGGAACTGCACTGCCTCTTCCCCTGAGCTCGTCGTTTCCACTGAGTAGCCAAACTGTTCCAGCATACGTGAGGCGATATCCCGCTGCTGAGGCTCATCATCCACGACCAGAATGGATTCACCCTTTCCCTGTAATGTGGCAAGATCCGTCTGCTCTTTCCTGGTTTCGGGCTCTCCGTCCGTTGAAACTGGAAAATAGAGGGCAAAGGAAGTCCCTTTCTCGCTGCTTTCCACATTGATTCCGCCGCCATGATCCTGAACGGTGCTCCACACCACAGAGAGTCCCAGGCCCGTACCGCTTCTGCCCATGACCTTCTTGGTGTAAAACGGCTCAAAAATATGCTCCAGATCGGCCTGCGCTATGCCGGAACCGGAATCGGTCACGAGCAGCAGCGCGTATTTCCCCGGCATTATCTTCAGGGTACTGCCTGAAGATTCATCAACGTCACAGATGCTGGTGGAAACATGGATGTTACCCGGTCCGACAATGGCCTCGGCCGCGTTGGTGATCAGGTTCATGATGCTCTTGCGGATATGCACCGGCGAACAGGAAACAGTACAGGGGGCGGGAGTTAACCTGGAGATGATCTGCACTTCTGGATGCAGGGCCTGCAGCATCATCCCTTCCGGGGATTCAAGATATTCGGTAACCAGAGTGTTGAGGTTGGCTGGTTTTTTGGTACTGGCCACTCCTCTGGCAATGGTAAGCAGGTCGGCCACAACTGCTGCGGCCCGGAGTCCGGCCTCGTGCATCAACTGCAGGGGCTTTTGCAGGTTACTGTCCTGAGGAAGTTGCCGGAGTACCAGCTCCGGGTAACCGACAATTCCGGAAAGGATATTGTTCAGATCGTGGGCCACCCCACCGGCCATGAGTCCAATGGCCTCCATCTTACTGGTTCGGGCTTGATGGTTATGCAAATCCTGCTCCACCCGTTGGAGCCGATTATAGCCGGTCTGATCGTTCAAGGTGATGATGATGGTATCATCGACCAAGGTGAAGGCCAGGATAACGTCTTTGAACGAGCCGTCTTTACAGACTATACTTCTTTCCTTGAAGGTGGCGCCTTCCCCGGTTTCTATGGCGGTGTGCAGTTTATTCTGCCAGTCCAGGAGGACTTCTTCCTGTGTTTTTTTATTGGGGAAAGTCCTGGCGAACCAGGTCCCAATAGTTGGCACATCTTCAAGGGTGTAGCCGTAGGTGTTTTGGCATTGACCGTTGATCAGTCTTGTCTGGCCGGCAGTGCCGACAATGATAATGGGGATGTGGGAACTGTCGATAAAGCGGGAAAAGATACGTTCCTGTTCCAGTAGTCTTTGTTCAGCCTGCAACCGCTGCCTGGATTCGCGGATAATGATACGGGAACGGAGCAGAAAAGCCCCTACGGCCATAACCGTACAGAACAGAGTGACCCACCATATGCCAAAAGCATTAATTGCCTGCAAAGCTTGTCGTTCCGGGGTCGCGACTACAACGGACCAGCGGGTCCCAGGAAGTTGAATCGGCGAATAGACGGCCTGCTTGCGGATGGTTTCGACTTGATTGTTTTTTATCCGGTCATAGTCGTATACTGCAGTTCCTTCATCTCCGGCCATCATCTTCCGGGCCATGAACAGCACAGAGGGAAACTGGGCAGAGGTCTCGTCTACTGTTTTGCCGATGTGACCAGGAACAGGACAGTAAAGTTCTACTCCCGCTGCGCTGATCAGCCAGGCGTACCCATCTGCTCCGATAATGATGTCCGCCAGATATCTTTTAGTAATCGTTTCGAAGGGAATCAGGATGGAGATGCAGCCGACGTACACCCCGCTGTCGAAAACAGGATAAGCAAAGGCCACGGTCCGATAGCCCTGAGCAGCCGTAAAGACCTCGCTTACCTGGGCCTGATGGGTCTGAATGATTCGCCGGTTATGCTCCTGACCGGATACATCCATGCCGAGAACTTTTGAATTGTCTGGAACGGTCGCAAGGATATGTCCGGAGGCGTCAATGCGGGTGACGGCGCTCACCGACCCTTGAGTAAAGCCATACATGTCCTCCAGGAGCTGTCTTCCCTGCCTGTCGATCCGGATAATGGAGTCCTGTTTGGCCAGATAGGCGAGGATGCTTCGATAATGGTGAAAATGTTCTTCGATCCCCTTTGCTGCCTGTCGAGCCAAAATAAGTTGCTGGGCGTTGAGCGCCTGGATGGTATTGTCACGGACTATCCGGTATGGAGGATAAAAGATGGCGGCTCCTGCCAGTAAAAGCAGGAGATAGAGGGCAACGGATTTAAGGTTGTTAGAGACTGTTTTGTTTGGCATGGTTGTCCGTCATGGAAGTGCGCGCCTTATTTTGTACCGGTGCTGCGCTGAAACAGTCGAGGTCTATTGATGATAAAAATATGATATCACATTTACTCCGGGATTGAGGAACATTATTTTGCTTTAAGCATGTTTGACTTGGCAGTTAAGAGCCTTAAACTTCATACGGGACAGTATGAAAAAGAAAAATGAATCGGATTCAGCAGGCAGCTGGTTAAGGTCTTTTCGCCCCTACTGCTGTTGCAGTGAGTCAGCTTATGGGGGTATGCTTTAGCCCTTGACACAGAGGATGACTTTTCATAGGAAAAGAGGATAGTGAGACGGTTGCACATTTAATATTCTGCTACGGTAGGTAGAAAATGTATAGAGGTGAAAGCTAAAATAGGAGGGGAAAATGTTTATCGATCTTTTACGAGCCAGAAGAAGTATTCGCCGGTTTCAGGATCAGCCGGTTGAAAAAGAGAAGAGAGATCTTTTGCTGGAGGCCATGCTGCGTTCACCCTCCTCACGTGGTTTGAACCCCTGGGAGTTTGTTGTGGTTACAGAGAAAGAAACACTGCTCCGGCTTTCGCATGCCAAGCCGCATGGTGCATCATTTCTGAAGAACGCACCCCTGGCCATTGTGGTCTGTGCCGATCCTGCAAAATGTGATGTGTGGGTGGAGGATTGCTCCATTAGCTCGATCCTTCTTCATCTGGCGGCAGCGGATCTTGGCCTTGGCAGTTGCTGGGTCCAGATACGGTTGCGGGAACATGACACCCGGCACACGGCTCAGGAATATGTGGCTGGAATCATTGGGCTGAAAGAAGGAATGGTGGTGGAGTCGATTATTGGTATCGGTTATCCGGCGGAACAATTGCCCGGTCATTCCCGCTCGTCTCTGCAGGATGAAAAGGTGAGTTTTGAGAAATATGGGCAGAAGAAATAGGTGGCTGTTCAGCGCGACTATTCAGTAAGTATCACCTTCTCTGTGATTGGGCATGAAATTACCATTTTTTCAAGTTTATCAAGGGTGTATGCCTGATCTTCCTTTAATTCAATATGTTCTGGCTCAACGGAGATCACGGAGTCGGCGATACTGGTGAAAGAGTTAAAGGCGTCTCCTGCCAACTCAAAATGTTTTCGGGTGAGAATGGCGAAATCGTTGCCGTAGGCCCTGAAGAGCAGGGCATGAGGATAGTGTGCCTGCAGTTCAATAGCGAAATCCTGGAAAACGTGATTTCCCTGTTCCCATCCCTCACGTTTATTGTATTCGATAACGTTGGTCAGATGGAGAATATGTAGACAGGTGTATTCGTGGAGTCCCTGATTGTTCTGCAGAAAGATTTTCAGGTAGTCTTCGTTGAACAGGCCGGTCAGTCTGTCATTAAAGAAATAAGAAAATCGTTTTTTTTCAATATCTGTACTTGGGCTCTGGGCGATGTCTACCGGGAGTGTTGTTTCTGTGAGAGCTTGAAGGGCCACGGCGACAACGTCAGGGTGAAATTGGATACCGCTGAGAGATGCCAGCTCAGCCAAGGCCTCCTTGATTTGTTTTCGTGGTTTGTAGATACGGTTGGTGGTCATGGCATCGAAGGCATCAGCCACAGTGAGGATGCGGGAGAGAAAGGGGATATCGTCGCCGTGCAGTCCGTCGGGATAGCCCTTGCCATCATGACGTTCATGGTGGTGGTAAATGATTTCGGCCAGATCTTTATACATGTCGTTATTGGAGAGCATCTCATAGCCGGCGGTGGCATGGAGCTTGATCAGCTCATAGTCCAGGCTGTTGAGCTTTCCTGGTTTGAGAAGAACGGAGTCCGGTGTGGCTATTTTGCCGATATCATGGAGGATGGCCGCTTTGTAGAGTTTTTCTATATCCTGCTCGTCAATGCCCATTGCCTGGGCTATTTTTTGACAATAGCCGGCCACACGCTCAGTATGACCGGCGGTGTAGGTATCCCGCTGCTCGATCATGTTGACAAAGGTGAAGATTGTCTCCTGATAATTGACCGTTCGCTCAAATGTCAGTTTGGCGACTTCGTCCCGGTGGCGAAAGGAGCTGATGGCGAAACCGAGATCCCCGGCAAGTTCTTCCAGCATGGCGATTTCTTCCTGCTCAAATCCCTTTCGCATCCAGGTATAAATTGTGAGTGTGCCCAAGGGCTTGGCTGATTGTCTGGCCCGTAAAGGCAGAGCGATGGCTGACTGGAATCCCTTTATCTCGGCCTGGTCCCGCCAGGGGGTCAGATCCTGGTCATGGTAGCGATCGCTGATTACGGTGGTGTCTTCCCGAATACATCTGGCCGTCGGACTTTTATAAAAGGGGAGCTTCTGGTCATTGACTGCATACGGGGGAGGAGCCAGGTATTTTTCAAAATCATCGGAGCTGTATATCTTATAAATTTTCTCCTGATCCAGTAGACCAATCCACGCGAATCCATAGTGTCCATGTTGGACAAAGAGCTCACAGGATTTTTTGAGCAGGACTTGCAGGGTGGGAGAGGTGATCAGTAATTTGTTGATATCGGCCACGGTCTGCAGGATGCCCTTGAGATAGAGCTGCTGATCGAGAAGGGTGTTGACCTTTTCCGTTCGTTTCGCCACCTTGCTTTCCAGGGTGATGTTCAGTCTGTCCACTTCCATTTTTTTCTTTTGCAGGATGCGATTGAGGAGCAGAACGTACCAGGCGGTGGCCAGAACCAGAAGGACAGCCAAGCCCAAGAGAGTGAATTGCCGCCAGTACCGGGAGAGAACATCCGTAAGGGAGAAATTACCATAGTCTTTGTAAGGGCCGATTTTCAGGTCAAAAAGACAGTCATGCACAGGTTGATAATTGAGGGGAATGGTCCATCCTGCCGAATGACTGGCCAGGGCTGCTGGGTCATTGCTTTCCATGGTCATCAGGGCACCGGCAACAAGACGGGAGAGCCTGTCTGGTGTCGATTTGATTGCCGCCATGGGCCATTCAGGGTAAAGGGCGGTGCTGAGGAGAAAGGGAAAGTCGTCTGCCGGCTGTTTATTTAAAATCTTTATCTGTTCCAGATGCATGGTTCCGTTTTCAGCCATGCGCTCAAGGGTGTCGGTGCGCACTGTTCCGGCATCAACGGTCCCGCTCAGGACAGCATGGACAACACCTTCATGGGTGCCGGCGTAGCGCAGAGAAGAAAAGTCGGTGTGCGGTTCGATGTCCTGCAGAAAAAACTCCCGCCAGGCGACAATCCACCCACCGAGCGAAAGCGGATCCACAGCCATGAAGGACTTTCCTTTGAGATCAGTGAAGGTATTGATGTCCTGGCGGTCAGCCTTGGTGAAGATAACACCGCCAAAAGTGGTGGTCTGTTGCTCAGGGAGATTCTGGTTGATCAGGGTGGCAAGGCGGCTGACTCCGTAGAGCTTTTCCAGCTCCACATAATAGGCCGGGTTGGTCAGTACGAAATCGATCTTGCCCTGTTTTACGGTCTCATGAATTTCTTTAAATCCCAAGGGGACAATAGTGAAATGGTAATCAGGGAGAGTGGCGGAGAGATAGTCAGCCGTTGCAGTCCATTTTTGTACCGCAATATCCTCTCCGCTTTTGGCAAGGACACCTATGGATATAGTTTGGGGGCCGGCCATCAGCAGGATTGGTTTGAACAGGAGAAACAATAATATGTAGATTGTTCTGGCGGTAATAGTCATTACTGTTTATGTAAAAAATGAGAAAATAAAATAACATATGGAAAATGTGGTCTATTAATGGTTCGGGTAAGGTGAGCCCTTATTTTTGCAGGAGGATCGTAATAGCGACAGTTCCGCAATAATATAGATTGGTTAAATCATACGAAGTGCGATTACAATTATCATGTAGTTTTGGATCCGAAATGGCATCGGAATGCATTTACAACTATATTGCCCCTATCATATTGTTCGTAAGTGGACTGGAAATTATCATTTTTTCAAGTTTATCAATGGTATAGGTTGTGTCTTTGAGTAAATCAACATGCTGGGATTCAACAGTGATTTCTGAGTTTGCTATACTGATAAAGGAATCGAAGGTACTATCTTCCATAACAAAATGTTTTCTGTTGAGAATGGAAAAATCATTTCCGTAGGCCCGGAAAATCAGGGCGTCAGGGTAATATTCCTGCAACTCGGCAGCGAATTTCTGGATGAGTTGATTTCCTTGTTCCCATCCTTGTCGTTTATTGTATTCCAGAATATTCTGCAGATGCAGTATATGAATACATGAATATTCCTTGAGGTTCTGGTTATTCTGCAAGAATATTCTCAGGTAATCTTCATTGTACAGTCCGGTTAATTTGTCATTAAAAAAGTAAGAAAAGCGTTTCTTTTCAATATCGGTGCTTGGTGTCTGGGTAACTGCTACAGGGCTCTGTGTATCTTTAAGTGCTTTGATGGCCGCAGTGACAACTTCCGGGTGAAACTGACTGCCGCTGAGGGATTCAAGCTCGGCCAAGGCTTCCGGGATGGTTTTCCGCGCTTTATAGATACGGTTTGTGGTCATGGCGTCGAAGGAGTCGGCAACAGTTAATATTCTGGAAAGAAAAGGGATGTCATTGCCATGCAACCCGTCAGGATAGCCTGTTCCATCATAGCGTTCATGGTGATGGAGAATAATATCGGCCAAATCTCTGTAAGTATCAATATTGGCAAGCATTTCATAGCCGGCAGAGGCGTGGAGTTTGATCAGGGCGTAATCCAGGCTGTTGAGTTTGCCCGGTTTGAGAAGAATTGAATCCGGCGTGGCTATCTTTCCGATATCATGGAGGGTTGCAGCCTTGTAGAGCTTTTCTGCTTCCTGGTCTGCAACTCCCATTTCTATGGCTATCTGCTGGCAATATTTGGCTACACGTGCGGTATGGCCCGCGGTATAAGTGTCCCGTTGCTCAATCATGTAAACAAAAGAAAGAATCGTTTCTTTATAATTGGTTGTTCGTTCGGTCATAAGTCTGACCACTTCCTCTTTGTGTCGAAAGGAACTGATAGCAAAACCAAGATCTCCGGCGAGTTCTTCAAGCATGTCAATTTCTTGCTGTTCAAATCCATCACGATGCCAGGTATAGATGGTGAGTGCGCCTAGTGGTTCTGTTGTTTCTTTGTTTCGTAGAGGGAGAGCTATGACAGATTGAAATCCTGTTACCTTATTCTGTTCCCGCCAGGGAGTAAGGTCCAGGCAGTTATGACGGTGGTCGTTGATTACCGTGGTATTTTCCCGGACACATCTGGCTGTCGGGCTTTGATAAAATGGTGATTCCGGGACATTGATCGCATATGGAGGGTCGGCCAAGTATCTTTCGATATCGTCAGAACTGTATATCGTCAAAAATTGTTCCTGATCCCGCAGGCCAATCCAGCAGAAACCATAGTGGCCATGATGAATGAATCGATCGCATGATTGTTTGAGCAGGATTTCCAGGTTAGGAGAGGTGATCAGGAGTTTGTTGATATCGGCTACGGTCTGGAGGATACCTTTGAGATAGATCTGCTGATCGAGGAGGGTGCGGATTTTTTCTGTCCGCCCGGCCACTTTGGTTTCAAGAGTGATGTTCAGTCTGTCTACTTCCAGTTTTTTCTTCTTCAGGATTCGATTCAAAAGAAAGCTGTACCATGAAGCGGCTATGACCATGACGGCGGACAGGCCCAAGATGGTCAATTGCCGCCAATAGCGTGAGAGGACATCCTTAAGGGAAAATTTGCCAAAGTCTTTATAGGGGCCAATCTTCAGTTCAAAAAGACACTCATGTACGGATTGATAATTGAGGGGGATGGTCCATCCTGCTGATTGACTGGCCAGTGAAGCTGGATGGTCGCTACTCAAGGCCATCAAGGCGCCGGCAACCAGACGGGAAAGTTTGTCTGGTGTACTTTTGGTTGCGGCCATGGGCCACTCCGGATAGAGCGAGGTGCTGAGCAGAAAAGGAAAGTCGCATTCGGTCTGCGGATGAAGAACCTTTATCTGGTCCAGGCGGATAGATCCGTCCGCCGCCATCCGTTCAAGGAAGTCGGTGCCAACTGACCCGGCGTCAACCGTACCAGCAAGAACGGCATGAACAACAGCTTCATGGGTACCGGCAAAACTCAGGGATGAAAAGTCGGTGAGCGGATCAATGTTTTTTCGGAAAAACTCTCGCCAGGCCACGATCCAGCCACCGAAAGCAAGCTGGTCTACTGCCATAAACGACCTTCCTTTAAGGTCGTAAAGAAGGTTGATGTCCCAGCGGGCGGCTTTAGTGAAAATCACACCGCCAAGAGTGCTAGTCTGTTGGCCGGGGAGATTTTGGTTAATCAGGGTGCAAATTCGGATAACATTGTAAAGCTTTTCCAGTTCCACATAAAAAGCGGGATTGGCCAGAACAAAATCGATCCTGCCTAGTTGGACTGCCTTATGAATTTCTTTATAACCTAAAGGGATTATGGTGAAATGGTAATCAGGAAGGGAGGTGGAAAGATAGTCAGCCGTTGCGGACCATTTTTTTACGACAAGCTCCTCTTCACTGTTGGCAAGGACGCCTATGGATATGGTTTGGGAATCAGCTGACAGCAGTTGCGGCTGGAAGAGGATAAACAATAATAAACAGGTCATCCGGACGATTACAATCATGGCCTTCCTGGGATATGTGATAGGACGAGAAGAGAGCAAGGTCTCAAGCTTGATCACCATAATCTAATCTCAAGATACTTATATGTAAAGGTATCTTTATTCCCTTTTTTAATCAAGGTGGAATCAGTGATCAGTATAGATCAGCCTCGATGAACAGGCAGGTGTTTTTTCCCGGGATGAAGGATGCGAGCTCGTAGTCGCTGAACTGCTGATAAATTCTGAATCCTGAATCGTGGAGAAATGCCTGCCATTTTTCCACGGTAAAAGCTGCAAGGTGCAAAGTGTGGCTCAGGTCTTCATTGGCCACCCCTGGTTGCCGGAGACGGACCCGATATCGCTCTTCGAGGGTGAGTTGCTCATTAGAGTAGCCGCGGCGGATTTCTTTAATGACCTTGCCGCCATCTGGTTGATCAAAGATCTGGAACTGAAAGAGCTTTTTAGAGCCCAAGTTCAGAGTGGTCAGGTCAGGGATAAAGAGTTGCAGGAGCAGTTTGCCATCCTGTTTGAAAACAGTCCTGATCTGTTGCAGGCACTTTTTTATCCTATCTGCGGTTACAAGGAGATTCAGCGTATGATAGGGAATTATCACAGTGTCGAATTGCCGAGATAGAGCCAGTTCGGTCATATCCATGCATACATAGGAGATGTTTGTTGGCCCGGCTTTGAGCTTGGCCAGGTGCAGCATGGAAAGGGAGAGGTCAATGGCGGTGATATCAGCCCCGGTTGCTGCCAGTTGTCGGCACAGGCGGCCGGTTCCGCAGCCAATCTCGAGGACGGTGCCGGGTACCTTGATTCTTTCCTGGTAGAAGGTGAGATCATCATTAAAATCTGCCATTTCCATGTCGTAAAACTGACAGTATCGTTCACTGCCCAGGGGCAGGAAAACCTCATCCGGCTCCTTATGAGTGGCAAAGATATCGGCTGTCATTTTCTGGTGTTATCTGAACATATCTGGTTCCCATGCAGCAAGAGAACCAGATACGGTCACGTCCTGGAATTTATTTTGCTTTCAGCAGGTCGCGGATCTCGGTAAGCAGCAGTTCTTCCTTGGTGGGTACGGGTTCGGCTGGAGGTTCTACTTTGGCAGCTTCCTTACGTTTCAGGGAATTTATTCCTTTGATCATCATGAAGATGGCAAAGGCGATGATGGTAAAATCAACGGCTGTCTGGACAAACTTACCATAGGAGATAACGACCGCTTCGGTGCCCTCTGATGCCGCCTGGAGAGTGATGGCGAGTTTGCTGAAATCTATACCGCCAATGAGAAGACCAATCGGCGGCATGATAACATCGCTCACAATGGAAGAGACGACTTTGCCAAAGGCTGCCCCGATAATAATACCAACAGCCATGTCGATAACGTTTCCTTTTACTGCAAACTCTTTGAATTCTTTGAGTAGACTCATTTTTAATTCTCCATGGATTGAGATGAAAAAAATCGCCTGCCTGTCCAGAGTAAACCAGTAGGCCCATTGTTTTTCTGCAGAACTGATTGGTTTTTAAGGGGGAGATCTCAGTGGTTTCGTTTGTTCACCTTTTGCAGATAAAGAATTATATCAAAATGCAGGAAGATTTTGCAAGGATGAATTCTTTTGGGCATGGAGGACCACTCGGTGTCGTTTATGGGAGCGACCCTCTGCGGAGATGATGTCCATTTGTTTTCCGTATCGCTCCTGGATGATCTTATAGCAGATTTTTTAACGCCTCCTCTATCTTCGGAAAACTATATGGATAGTCGGCCTGTTGCAGGACTTCCGGTATTGCACGCTGAGAACCCAACAATACATCGGCAAATTCACCTAATACGATCTTGAGGGCAAAGCCGGGTACAGGTAGAAAAGCTGGCCGATGTAAAACTGTCGCCAGGGCATGGGTAAATTCCCGGTTGCTTACCGGGTATGGAGCCACTGCATTGACTGGGCCACGCAGGCTTGTATTATCTTTTGCATAGAGCATGATTCTTGTCAGGTCATCAATATGAATCCAGGACATATATTGGCGGCCACTTCCCAGCCTGCCTCCCAATCCGAATTTAAAAGGAAGCAGCATTTGCGCTAATGCCCCTCCGTTATCGCCTAAAACAACACCTGTACGGATCGTAACAACCCGGACACCATACTCTTCCGCGCGCAGTGCCTCTTTTTCCCAGTCCCTGCAGACCTTGGCAAGAAAATCATCTCCGGATGCAGAGCGTTCAGTGAGCATCTCGTCCTTTCGTGAACCGTAATAGCCGACGGCAGAAGAAGAGATCAGGGTTGTCGGCCTGTTTTTCGATTTAGCAATGAGGTCGACAAGGTGCCGGGTTCCTTCAACCCGGCTGGTCCGTATTCGGTTTTTCTTTTCCGTATTCCAGCGGCCGTGAAAGATCGATTCACCGGCCAAGTGGTATATCGTATCCACACCATCAAGAAAAGACGGGTCTGCGTTCTGTGAACCATCCCACTTCCTGACCTCGTTGTCGGCAAAGAGGTGTTTGATTTTTGCTGTATTACGTCCGGCAATAATCGGCTGGGATAATTTGTTTGCAAGATGTTGACCAACAAAACCTGTCCCACCAGTGATCAGTGTTTTCATGATGTTTCCTCCAGAGAAATGACATGATTGGAATTCTTTCGTTTCTTGATGCTGCCAACTATGAGGATTTAATAAGAGTGAACATGCACAACTACATGAAAAATGGGGATTTATTCATAGTTCCTTTTTGTTGGTATTATCCTGAGCTCTGCATGTTAACGCGTTGTAAATAATCAGAGATGTCAAATTTTCGCTTACAGCCATTTTTGTTCATATACCGTATTTTCCCAAAGACTTCTCGTTCCTGCCAGGCCCGGTCGTGTACTCCGCCGATGCTCCAGGCAATGCCGGCATAGCCGTTGGGGTCACGTCCATCCAGAGAATATCTGTCGTTGAGATAAATGGCATTGATCATGGCCTCTTCCGCTGAGGCGGACCATTCCAGAATCTTTTTGGCCCAGTACATACGCAGGTAGCCATGCAGCTTTCCCCGTCCTGCCAGCTCATGCTGGCAGCCGTTCCAGAGTTCATCTTCGGTGGCTGCATTTTCCAGGGTCTGGAGGTCGGCAATATAGAAGCGCAGATCTTTATGATGCGCGGTGAGGGTTTTCCGAGCCCAGTCGGGAAAGGCACTGGTGCGGTCATACTCAGCCGTGTAATAGCAATAATTGTCCGACAGCTCCCGGCGAATGATCAGCTCTTCAAGATACGTATCTTTGGCCTGTTGATTAGCGTCACTCTGCCATATATCCCAGGCAACCCGCTGGGGGGCAAGCTGGCCGAAGTGAAAATAGGGTGACAGGTTGGACTGGCCATCAAGGCAGGGATTGTTGCGATCTCCGGGGTAGGATTGCAGGCGGTGTGTGACAAAATCAGCAAAGGTCTGCCTGGCTGCCTGTTCTCCAGGTTTCAGCCAGGTCACTTCTTCAACAGATTGATCCTTGATCCGGCTCAGTAATGCATGGATATCGAGCTGTTCACTGTCATGATGCGCAGTGTTATAGGGGTGGTCTGCAAGTTCAGGAAAATCGGTGAGAAAACGGGGCAGCAGTTTTTGTATCTTTGGCCGGATGGTGTAAGCTGCATATTCCCGCTTGTCCGAAGCCAGCCAGCAAGGGACGATGTTGTGGGCGTCCACTTCATAGACGGGGAAATTGCATTGGTGGATAATATTTTTCTTCCATTGTTGTTTTATTTGCAGAGGATCAAAATCCATGACCAGCAGGGCAGGGTCCTTTTTTTTGAGAAAGGCCGGCAGAGTTTGGGGCGGATCACCCTGAAGAAGGAAAAATGGAATTCCGTGGTCAGCAAGGCGTGCCTGCAGCTCGTATAACCCTCGGATGAGAAAGCCGAAATGGCGCAGATTAGCAGAGGGGTAGTCCAGGTCGAGACAGAAAATGACGATCAGAGGGCGCTGCAGTACCATGGCCCGTTCCTGAGCAAAAAGCAGGGCCCAGTTGTCATGAGATCTTTGATCCCTGCTCATCCAATAGATGACCGGCCCTTCACCTTTACTGCCGTTTTGCACTAGACGGCCACGCTCCTGGTCAACGATGTATTTGAATAACATGGGAAAGGGCTCTCAATAAAAGATTAGCGACTGGAAGCCGGGTGGATGCCGTTCGATAACAGGGCGACGGGGAGCAGTGGTTGCTTGTCGCCTGTCTGTCATAGGAGCTCTCTGCCTCGACCACTGTCGGAGAGGTCACTGAGCTGTGCGGGGAATGGCTGAAGGAGAACCTGTCCCAGTAAGTATTCATGGTTAAAGCGGATGGCCTGAGCCTCGATGAGCCGGGTCACTACCTGTAAAGAAACCCGTTCATCCCGATACTCCTCAATCGCATTGATGATAAAATGCTTTTCTCTGGAAGAGAGATCTTCGGAAACCCAGCCCAGGGCATGGTAGAGGGTATTGATCATGGCCTTGCTGAGAAAAGGTTTCAACAGTATTTGTCCCAGTTCCTGCTCGTATTGGTGAAAGACCTCCTTGGCTGGTAGACGTTCATGGTTGGCGACAATTTTACCGCAGAGACGAAAACGTTTCTGGTTGTAGGCGAGAAAAAGCAGTTTGTGTCTGGCATGATAGTCTACCAGGTCAGCCATCCTGGGGGTGACGGCGATGGTGCGGAAACGTGTCCAGGCAAAAAGCTTGATCAGGAAGTGTTCACGGAGGCTGCGGTTGGTCAGGCGCTGTTCATCTTCAACAGCCTTGTGGCCGAGCCCTTCAAGGATCAGTGTCCCGAAGATGCCACTGCCTCGCTGCAGGAATTGGGGTTTGTCTGTCCCGTTGTAGATTTTGGCGTCCTGCAGAGCGCATGAGGGAGATTTCGTTTTGAGGATTGCTCCATCAAGGTTGGTTATATCCTGAGCCAGGAAAACAGCCGCCTTTTGCAGGGCATTGGTGACACATCGTGATTCTGCCGGTTGCCATACTTCAATCTTATTATCCTGCAGGCAGAGACGGATGGGAGGACGGGGAACTCCCAGTCCTGCCTCTATTTCCGGGCAGACATCAATAAAATCAACATGGTTTAGAAGTTGGGCAACAATTCTGGAATGAAGTTGCTGGCCATCGTATCGGCAGGCTGCAAAACCGAGACAGCGGCTGACAAGAACCTTTGGTCTGGGAAATGGGTGCTCCATGCGTACGTCTCCTAAAATAATGGCAGGTGATATGCTGCTAAGCCGGTTCTGAGAAACAGCAGGCTCCAGAGCAGGGTCCTGATCCAGTTGGTAACAACCAGTCGGTTGATGGTCGATAAGACCTTGCCGTGATTCTGGAGCTGTCTGTGGCAGGGCACTGAAAGACTGAATGTGGCCAGCCAGATTAGGACAATGGGTACAATGCGCCAACAGCGGACCTCATCATGATAGAGGAAGATTCCCTCAATTCCTGCCTGGATCAGCATGAGCGGACTGACGATCAGACCCATGAGAAAGGTGTAACGGCCATGCCACTGGATGAAATATTCCTCATTCGTGTAGCGGAAAGAAGGGTAGATGATGAGTTGTACGAGCCAGATCAAAATAAAGAGTCCGCTGTCAACAATGATCTGTATTTCAGTCAGTCCATTCATGCAATTTTTCTCTTATGCGCGGCAGCGACTCAGTGTCCCGATAAAGGGGGACTCATTCATCTTGCGTGGAGTTGGGGGCGGAATGTTACCATAGATATGCACTTACCTGCTTTCCCAGTATTTCCCACAGAAACACCCGTCTGGCAGGAGACTGGGCCACACCATAGCATACATGTAATGGCAATAAGTGCTCTTCTCTGGGGTGACAAAATCGTGCAGCCGGTGCACTTTCCCAATGAATCAGCCTCTGTTCCCGTTCGTTTTCATTGAGTGCATGGCTGCAACATGTCTCGATCAACCACTGCTCAAAAGATTCATTCTTTGAATCTGTTGCCTCTGTCGACGGTGAAAAAAACGCTTTCAGGTTGTGGAATGAGAAACCGGAACCTATGATAAGTATTTTCTCTTCTTGTAACCCGGCCAGGGCCTTGCCGATCTGGATATGTTTAGCAGGATCCAGATTATTGACCAGAGACAACTGGACACATGGAATATCTGCAGCTGGGTACATGATTTTCAGTGGAACAAAAACGCCATGGTCAAAACCCCTTTCCTCCGTCAGATCCGCTTCAATTCCGTATTTGTTCAGGATGTTGCAGATCTTCCGGGCCAGTGCAGGCTTTCCCGGTACAGGATATTGAATTTCATAGGATTCTTGTGGGAATCCAGAGTAATCGTAGAGCAGTGCAGGATTCGCCCCACTGGTAATGGTTGCCTGATATGTTTCCCAATGGGCGCTGATAAGGATAATAGCCGAAGGTCTGTCCACAAGGGTTACAATTTTTTGAAGACCGGCGATCATCTCTTTGTGAGAGGGCTCTCCCAATAATGGCAAGGGGCCTCCCCCATGAGAAATATATAAAATAGAAGGTGCTGATACATTTGGCTTATCAGGCATTCTGTACTCCTTTCCTTTCAATCAATGGCTATTTCTTCGCCGCCAATGAGGCTGAGTATTTTATTTACTTTGAACCGAACAAGAAACTTTTCACCCTGCAATCTGTCATCTTCAGGGCTGAGATGACGTCTGGTCAGGGAGGCGATCAGCTCCGGGTCGGTGCTCTCATCCAGCTTGGAAAGAAAAAGACGAACTCCGCTGTACCCGTTTCCATCCTTAATAAAGAGATAGTTGGCATGCTTGTTTTTTTCCAGGTTCTTATGGGTCAGGCGGTCACGCATTACAAAGGCGATTTCATCTTTCCCCTGGACATGCGGCCTGGAATAAATTGCGGTGTCTACTACGCCATTTTCATCACTGGTGGCCATGACCCCGATGCCCTTCATTTCAGTGAAATAACTATTCAGATTCATCTTGTTTGTTCTCCTTGCAATTATTGTTGTGGTACTTAATTATCAGAGAGACAGCTCTGACAATCTCCAATTCTCATCTTTACTTTGATTATAAGCTTTGATATTGAAGATATCAATGGTGGTTAAATTTGGGATAAATGATAGGGAAAACTATCATTAGGTGGTGAAGGATGAAGAGTAGTATGTATGAGATTATTGTCGATTCTCTTTCTGCCCATGTTGCGGTGCTTGATGACAGGGGAGTGATCATTCAAACCAATCGTGCCTGGCAAGAGTATGCTGTCCACAACGGGATGGTAGAATACCCGGATTCCATCGGAGTGAGTTATCTTGCTATCTGTGAGGCGGCGAGCGCGAGTGGTGAGTTGGAAGGTGAACTTGTTGCTGCTGGCATAGAAAAGATATTGGCTGGAGATCTCAGGGAATTTGTCATCCAGTATCCCTGTCATTCCCCGACAAGACGTCAATGGTTCAATCTCCGGGTTCTTACTTATCTTTCGGAACTGGAACATCGGGTTCTTGTTGTGCATGAGGATATAACTTCCATAATTCTAGCTCAGGAAGAGCTGCGACAGAAAAAAGATGAACTGCGGCAGAAGAGTGAGGAGCTGGAGGAGATGAACATTGCCCTCAAGGTACTGCTTGAACACCGCGAGCGGGGTCTGGAGGAGTTGGAGCAACGGATAGTCGGCAATATTCGCGAACTGGTACTGCCTTATACAGAGAAGCTGGGAAACAGTTTAAAGGGACACCGGGAACGGACTCTGATTGATATCGTCGAGACCAATCTCAATACTATCATCACTCCTTTTTTACATCGACTTTCCTCACTTAATCTTCTGCTGACACCGCAAGAGGTTGAGGTGGCGACTCTGATTCGTCCAGGAAAGAGCAGCAAGGAGATTGCTGATGTGCTCGGTGTGTCCGTGAGTACTGTCAGCTTCCACCGTAAGAATCTGCGCCGCAAGCTGGGCCTGGAGGACCGATCGATGAATCTGCGCACCTATCTGTTTTCCTTGAAATGAGTATATTGGCAGGGGCGTCCTCCTCTTCGCTCATGATTTTGCCAAGATGAGATGATAAGGGAATACTGATCATGAGAGTGATGATGAGAGGCTGTTTTTGTCGTTGACTTGTGCTGGCTTTTTCAGTAATTCTTGTTAAGAAAATTTCAGATGCTCATAACAGAGCTTAAAAGGGAACCCGGTGACAATCCGGGACGGGCCCGCCGCTGTGACCGGGGACGACCGTTGCATTCAAGCCACTGACCGTATTTAATTTTTTTTGGTTGGGAAGGCGCAACAGGGAGGACGATCCGGGAGTCAGAAGACCTGTCTGAAATCAAGAAGGATGTCTCCGAGGACAAGGGGCATACCTGTGTCATCTGTGGATAAAACAAGGCAATCCCCGGATCAATATATATTGGTCCGGGGATTTTTTTTGCTTTTTTACTGGCCTGCCCCCGGACTGCTTTTCTTGAAGGAGAGAAGAAATGAAAAAGCGGTATCCTCGGCAATGTTTTTGTTTAGTACTTTGTAGTTTGTTTTTCTCTGATGTTAGTGGCGTGCTGGCCGTTGAAGGTGGGCAACCACCGATTGATTTTGCAGCCGATGTGATGGCTGTTTCCCCGGATGTCGAGAATTTGCCACAGGCTGAGACCATCAACGGCAAGACCTATCTGACCATCACGGCCACTCGGGTCCCGGAAAAAAGCAACGGGGTGAGCGCCAATCTTACGGTGATCGACCGTACAGAGCTTTCCCGGGCCGCGGCCGATAATGTAGGTGATCTCCTGTCTGAAAAAGGCATTGGCCATGTCCAGAAATATCCGGGGGCACTGACCACCATCGGTATTCGCGGTTTCCGAACCGAGACCCACGGCAATGACCTCCAGGGGCATGTCTTGATCCTCCTCGATGGCCGCCGGGCCGGGACCGGCAATCTGGCCAAGATCCTGACCAGAAATGTGGAGAGGATCGAGATTATCCGCGGCCCCGCAGCTGTCCAGTATGGCTCCGGCGGTATGGGCGGTGTGGTCAATATCATCACCCGCCAGGGCCGGAATAATTCCGCCTTCCTTGAGGCTGGAGGTGGCAGCTTCGGCAAGGTAGAGGGGAGTGTCGGCGGTACCGCCAAAGAGCAGGGGGTCGATTTCGCTGGGGCCTTTTCGTCGGCCACCCAGGATGACTATAAGACGGCAAGTGGCGTCACCTTTGCCAATACAGCTCTCCATTCCCAGACCGGGGCCAGCGCCAACGTGGGTTATGAGTTTGCGCCGCATAACCGGGTCGGGGTGATCGTCACCGACTTTGAGGCCGACAAAGCCGGCAATCCCGGCTATCTGAGTGTCAATGATACCGACAATTATACCGATAACAGCAATTATTCTGTGGATGGTAGTTACAGCGGCCAGAACAGCTCCGGCCGCTATCAGTGGATGGGTCACTACTTCTTCGGCAGGGATAAAAATGTCTGGGTTGACCCAATCTCATCCAACCCAACGGGCTGGGATGATGGCATCGATTCCCGCAACGCCACCGATCAGCAGGGGGCGCAGGCCCAGATCAGCGGGGCCTTTGGGTCGCTGAATTTGACCACCGGTCTGGATTGGCTTCATTATGCGGTGGAAAACAGCTGGAGCCCGCAACAGACCACCTACACCAATCCGGCCCTTTTCCTGCTGGCCAGGGTCGGCCTTCTTGATAACCGCATCATCGTTTCCGGCGGGGTACGCCAGGACTGGTATGCAGTCGAAGTGCAGCAGCCGACTGGTTCTAAGGTCGATGATTCTCATTTTACGCCGCAGCTTGGTTTGGCCTGGATAGTAAACGATGGTCTCAAACTGCGAGGCCAGGTGGCCCATGGCTTTGTCATGCCTTCGGCCGACCAGCTCGCCATCGATATGGTTTCTTTTGGCCGCCGCACCATTGGCAATCCCGACCTGAATCCAGAAAAAAGCCTGACCTGGGAGGGCGGTGCCGATTATAGCAAAGCAGGATTTTCCAGCTCGTTCACTTGGTTTGCCACTGATTTTGAAGATAAGATTGTTACCAATAAAGTGGCCAATGGGGACACCTCCTATACCAATCTTGGCAGTGCCACCATCAACGGTCTGGAGGCGGCACTCTCCTATGACCTCGGTGCTCCCCTGCACTGGGCCTGGGAGGTCCGTCCTTTTGTTGATATGACTTGGCTCAACCAGTATGAGGATGACGCCACCGGCCTTGATCTCACCTATGTAAGTGACCTGACCCTGTCATCGGGGCTCACCTTGTCTGATTCCGGCGCCTTTTCCGGCCGTCTCAATATGACCTATACCGGGCCGCAGCAGGTAGATGACTGGGAAGAGAGCTATAAGGTGGTGGAGAAAGGCGGCTTTGTGGTCACCGATCTGACCCTCAGCTATCGTTTCTTACAGCATGCAACCCTGGGGGACTTCACGGTGCGGGGGGAGCTGCGTAATCTTTTTGATCAGGACTATGCCTATGTCAAGGGCTACCCAATGCCGGGGTGTTCGGCCTTTATCAGTCTGAAGTGGGAGTATTGATGACCATATCACGTTTTTTTCTTTGGTTGGCACTGGCCTTGACAACTATCCTCCAGCCAGCCCTGGCGTTCAGTCAGAACGGGATCTTTCCTCAGCGGATTGTCTCACTCGGGCCGATCAATACCGAGAATGTTTTTCTGCTGGGGGCTGGGGATCGTCTGGTAGCTGATACCAGCTATTGCGTGCATCCGGATGCGGCTCGTGGCAAAGTGAAGATCGGCTCGGTGATGCAGCTCAATATCGAACAGATACTTGGGTTGCAGCCGGATCTGATCCTGGCCACCGGGTTGACCAGTCCGCAGCAGGTGGCTCAATTAGCAGCCTCCGGGGTGCGGGTGGTTCATTTTTCCCAACCCTCAAATTTTACCGCGATCTGTGATCAGTTTCTGGAGATGGGGAAGCTTCTGGGCCTTGAAACCAGGGCCCGCGAGATCATTGCTGAAGCGCAGAAGGAAGTCCGGACCATCCAGCAGCGGGTTAGCGGGTTTCCGCAAAAGAAGGTGTTCCTGCAGGTCGGTGCCCATCCCTTGTTTGCCTCGGTGGCAAGTTCCTTTACCAATGACTATATCGTGCTGGCCGGCGGCATCAACATTGCCGCAGTCCAGCACGATGGCCGCTATAACCAGGAAAAGGTGACGGCCCAGAACCCGGATGTGATCATCATCGCGGTCATGGGCAGCGAAGGAGGGATCGGCGCCAGGGAAAAAGAGGAGTGGTTGCGCTTTGAGCCCATCTCTGCGGTACGAAACAGGCAGATCTTTGTCGTGGATCCGGATATCATCTGCAGCCCCTCGCCCCTGACCTTTGTCAAGGGACTGGCCCAGGTTGCGGCGCTCATTCATCCGCAGAAAGGGCAATAGCAATAATATCTTTCTTGTTGATTAATGTTGCCTCGCTCCGGTGTGGGAAGGCACATTTTGTACCGAAGTGATGTGGCCAAACAGAAAACAGCCAGTTTATTTATTCCCTAAAACAGTAGCTCAAAATTTGACTATCTGAAATTGTGGTGGCATTCTAAAAAAGGACATTTTCTGAAGAGTAGCTTAGCCTTCCATGATCAGGTAATGGGTAGATGAAAAAACTTTATTCAAAGGAGTCCTTATGAAAACTAAAATTCTCATTATCAGTTTGATCCTCCTGATTGCCATTCAGCTCGTCCCCTACGGCAAAGATCATGTTAATCCGCAGGTCATCGCCGAACCTCAATGGGACAGCCCCGAGACAAGAGCCCTTTTTATGAGGGCCTGCGGCGATTGTCACTCGTATGAGACAAAATGGCCGTGGTACAGCAATGTTGCACCAGCCTCCTGGCTTGTAACCAGTGACGTAAATGAAGCGCAGCAGCATTTTAACGTTTCCGCTTGGAAATATCAGGAGAAGAACAAAGGCGACGAAGCTGCTTACGAGCTGCGTGAAGGTAAGATGCCGCCGCTGCGTTATCTTGCGGCACACACTGAAGCGCGGTTAGGTGAGCAGGAAAAGGCGGCGTTACTCAAGGGGTTAAGCTCGACGTTTGGACACTAAACGCAGAGTAGTCTCTGCACCATGTCCGTGTCATCGGCACGAACATGGTGCATCTGGGCACTAAGGCTCATTTCCTATTATCTTTTGAGGAGTATAAATCCAGCTGGTACTGTATCACCTGCCGCCTGTCAACCAGGCTGTTCAGTCCAGGTCATGACCGGTGGTAGTCATGACCAGTTTGCCGTGTTTGACCCCTTTGACGCCGATCAGCTCATCGGCTATCTGTCTGATCTCCTGAGCTGTTCCCTTCACCACAAGGACTTCCAGGCAGTTGTGGGCGTCCAGGTGGACGTGGAGGGAGGAAATGATGTGGTCGTGATGGGAGTGCTGCTGTTCCGTCAGTTTGTCGGAAAGATCCCGCACATGGTGGTTGTAGATGAGGGTGACGGTGCCGATGGCCTCTTCTGTCGATTCGGACTTGTTCTCCACCAGGGACGTGCGGATGAGGTCGCGGATTGCTTCCGAACGGTTGGTGTATTTTTTCTGCTCAATCAGCTGGTCAAAGTTGAACAGCAGTTGTTCATCCAGCGAAATACCAAATCTGACAGTCTTTCCCATGTTCCTTCTCTCCGATGCAATTTTTTTTTCATGACGAACTTTCCTCAAGAATAACTGATTCTTGAGGAAAAACAATCGAATTCCCTATGCTTAAGGGGCAGGAGATGCATTTGCCTGTTTCCGGGCCTCCTGTGTTCTTGTCAGAAAAGATATTGACACACGAAATATATTATCGTATCTGTAAGGTGTTACTTTCTGTAAATTTGTAACACATATCTATCTTTTACGGCTTCGTATTATTCAGGAGGAAAGAACCATGCATATGGCAGATGCGCTTTTGTCACCGGCAGTTGGGGGTACCATGTGGGGAGTTGCCGCCGGTACCATCGCCTACAGTTCCATGAAGGTGAAAAAGGAGCTTGATGACAGCAAGGTCCCGCTCATGGGTGTTCTCGGCGCCTTTATCTTTGCCGCCCAGATGATCAATTTTACCATTCCAGCTACTGGCTCCAGTGGGCATCTGGGAGGAGGGCTGCTGCTGGCGATCCTGCTCGGCCCCTATGCCGCCTTTCTCACCATCGCCTCGGTCCTGGTGGTGCAGTCGTTGTTTTTTGCCGACGGCGGCATCCTGGCCCTGGGCTGCAATATCTTCAACCTCGGCTTCTTTCCGGCCTTTATCGCCTATCCCTTCATCTACCGCAAGATAGCAGGCAGCCAGCCGGGCCGGACACGGTTGAGCGTTGCTGCCATTATTGCCGCGGTCGTCGGTCTGCAGATGGGGGCCTTCTCCGTGGTGCTGGAAACCGTCTCGTCGGGTATTTCATCCCTGCCATTCTCCACCTTTGTCGTGCTCATGCAGCCGATTCACCTGGCCATCGGTATAGTTGAAGGGCTGGTGACGGCGACGGTTGTCTCCTTTGTCGCTGCTGCCAGACCTGAGATACTGAGAGCGGCAAGCGAGTTGGTAACGCTTGGCAGCCTGCCGCTGCGCAAGGTGCTGCTCTCTTTTCTGGCGGCCTCCCTGCTTATCGGCGGCATTGTCTCCTGGTTTGCCTCGGAAAACCCGGACGGGCTGGAATGGGCCATCGCCAAAGTGACCGGCGCCGAAGAGGTGACCGGCACGGAAGAGGGTGTGCACACCATGCTGGCGTCTCTGCAGGAGAAAATCGCCTTTCTGCCCGACTACTCCTTCAAGCAGGAAGCCGCAACGACAGCTGAAGGGGAAGTCCATGTCGATGGGGTAAAAGGGGACGAGCCGGGCAGGCTCGGCACAAGTGTGGCCGGCGGCGTCGGTGCCCTGCTTTCGCTTGCCCTGGCCTTTGTCATCGGTTTTGCCTTAAGGCGGCATCAACAGTTCGCCTGATCCCAGCGTTCTTCTTTGTTGGACGTCAGAAACTGCACGAACGGTTAAACCAGACGAATTCTCTGCAATGATGTCTGGCCCTGGCTTATGGCGCAGGGCTTCTGACTCTTGATTTTCTGATTTCTTAATTGCCATGCGATCCATTGACGGAGCAGTACTCGATCTGAAACGGCTGGATCTGCTGGCAACAGCAGATTCGGTCATCCACCGCCTTGACGCCCGGGCCAAGGTGCTGACGACCCTCGTCTTTATCGTCACGGTGGTTTCCTTCAATCGCTATGAGTTTACCGCCCTCTTTCCCTTTTTCATCTATCCCGTGGTTACCGCATCGCTTGGCAATCTGCCGGGCGGCTATATCGTCAGAAAGATCATCATGGTGATCCCCTTTGCCTTTGTGGTGGGCATGCTGAACCCGATCTTTGATCGGGAGCTCTTTGTCCGGATTGGCCCCCTTGCCATCACCGGCGGCTGGATATCCTGCGCCTCGATCATCCTCCGCACCGTGCTCACCGTCGGTGCCGCCTTTATCCTGGTGGGGGTGACGGGCTTTCTCTCCGTCTGCGAGGCCCTTGAGCGCCTGGGCACGCCGAGAACCTTCACCGTGCAGCTGCTTTTCCTCTATCGTTATATCTTCGTGCTCACCGAGGAAGGGGCCAGGGCCTCACGGGCCCGGGAGCTCCGCTCCTGCGGCAGGAAAGGGCTGGGGCTCGCCAGTTTCGGCCCTCTTATCGGCCATCTGCTGATCCGTACCTGGCTGCGGGCCGAGCGGATCCACATGGCCATGCTGGCCCGCGGCTTCACCGGCGAATTCCACTCGCGCCAGGTATCCGGTTTCGGCTGGCGTGAGCTGTTCTATGTGGCCGGTTGGTCAGCCGTCTTTCTCGTCCTCAGGATGGAAAATGGTGCCCAGTGGCTGGGCCGGCTGGTTACGGGGGGTCTGTCATGAGCCATCATATTGTCGAGGTCAAACATCTGCAGCATGTCTATGCCGATGGCACCGTTGCCCTGCAGGATGTGTCCTTTATCATCCATCATGGTGAGTCGGTGGCGATTATCGGCGCCAACGGGGCCGGGAAATCAACCCTCCTGCTCCATCTCAACGGCTATCTGACTGCCAATTCCGGCGAGATTCGCATCGGTGATTTCCCGCTCACTAAGAAAACCCTGCCGGAGATCCGGCGCACGGTGGGTATGGTCTTCCAGGATGCAGACGATCAGCTCTTCATGCCCACGGTCTTTGATGATGTGGCCTTCGGGCCGTTCAATCTGGGACTGCCGGTGGATGAAGTCAAGCAGCGGGTCAAAGCCGTCCTCGAACAGGTGGGTGCCGCCCATCTGCAGGAAAAACCGCCCTATCATCTCTCCGGCGGGGAGAAGAAAAGGGTGGCCATTGCCACGGTCCTTTCCATGTCGCCGGACATCCTGGTCATGGATGAGCCGACCAGCGGTCTCGACCCTTTTGCCCGCCGCCAGCTCATGGGCCTGCTCCGCGATTTCCAGCACACCAAAATCTTCACCAGCCATGATCTGGACATGGTGGTCGAGCTCTGTCAGCGGACCATCGTCCTCCACCAGGGAATAGTCAAGGCCGACGGACCCACCCTGGAGATCTTCAACGACGACGCCCTGCTGGCCGAGTGCCGCCTGGAAAAACCGCTCTCCATGCAGGGCTGTCCGGTCTGCGGCAAGGGCAGATGAGATTCCCGTAGAGAACGCCAGCGTTCATAGGGTGGTGATCGGATACTATTAAGCAATTGATTGGCTGAGGAAGAACAGTATAAGGGGCCAGTATATGAAATTATTTACATATACTGGCCCCTTATTGTATAGGAGGAGTGGTCTTTTGCTGGAGCAAACTTGTAATCCCGTTATTATTATGATTGGCATTCGAGTTGATTTCAATATTTGACTATCTGCCATTGCAATGGCATTCTAAAAATGGACAATTTCAACAAGTCCCCGGCGCGCTGTCCGTGGCGGGAATCCAAACGTTTCTTTTAAGGAGGAGTCGAAATGAATGCAGTCAAGGGTGTGGCAATCGCGCTGATCCTGGCCGGTGCCCTGGGGTTGGCGTATGGCGGTTTCAGCTACACCAAGGAGACCCAACAGGTCAAGTTGGGACCGATTGAGATGTCAGTAAAAGAAAACAAGACGGTTAATATCCCGGCCTGGGCGGGCGTGGCAGCGATAGTAGTTGGCGGAGTGCTTCTGCTTGCCGGTGGGAAAAAATCATAAACGTGAGGAGAAACAATGGTCATGAGAGATCTCTTAATTTTTCTTGCAACCATTGCATCCCCCTTGCCCGCCTGAGAACATACTAGTGTGATCTGTTCTCAGCCGTTGTCTCCAACGATATCGAGCGCGAGGCAAGGGGCGGGACTGATGCGCCCCCCTATCTTTGTTGTTGGTGAGGCGAACCGTTCTATCTTGCAGGGCATGTAGCAGCCAGTTGACATAGGCTGATAGCAAAGGGTGGAAAGATTTATGGATTTTCGACAGGTTGCCAATAGAAACAAATATGATTTAGCAGCTTCCAGCTATGACCTTATTGCCTTCTTGTTGAGCTTAGGCCAGGCGCGCAAACTTTACGAAGAGGTTGGGAAAAACCTCGATATCCCAGCCGCCGGGACGGTTGTTGAGCTCGGCTGTGGGCCGGCTACTGTCGTGCCCAGCCTTCTGCAGGTGATTGACGATTCGGCGCAGATCATCGGCATTGATTTTTCGCAGCAAATGATTGCCATCGCCAACCGCAAGAAGGAGGCCAATGGTTGGCACAACGTCCAGTTTGAATGTATGGATATGTATGATTTTTCGCCCGCGCAAAAAGTTGATGCGGTGATTTTCTGTCTGGCTCTGACCGCGATGCCCGATTACCAGAAGGCCCTTGATCATGCCCTTTCGATCTTGAAACCAGGGGGCCAATTATTGATTGTCGACTCAATCCCCCTCCATTCCAAATGGTATCATCTCCTTACCAATGCCTATATCTATCTCAAGTCCCTAGTCGTAGGTGCCAAGCCGGTTGCTGAAATCCTTGCGTACATTGACCGGAAGACCATTGCCGTCGAAAAAAAGACCATGGCTTTGGGGGTCTACACGTTGATAAAATCGAGAACTCCTCAATAAGGACCGTGGCGCTGAAAGTGGTGCCAAGGAGAAGCTGGGGTCATTGATGATATGGGGCTTGTGCAATAGGACAAATTCTTCATTCTTCTTGAGAATTATAGATCCTGCTGGTAGATAACAGGATTGTTCTACAATTTTATGGTATTTGATTTAGGTATGGTGTTACCCTTATTCTGCTCTGGAGCAAAACATGCCGTTGACACTTTCTGACTCAGCTCTCGATTGGTCTTTAAAACACGGCCTTACTTGGGGCGATACAGATATCTTTCCAGCCATCTTCGAGTTCGAAGCAATCTCCGATGATTGGAAGAATGTTAAAGTATCGATTCAAACTACAGATATGCTGGATTGGAAGGTACGGCCATACCGTCGCTGCTTGGTCCCAAAACATCGGTTCGGATTTCGAGTTTCGACTCAGTTAGATCCTTTGGATTTTCTGGTTTTCACTGCATTGATTCGTGAAATTGGTGAAAAGCTCGAAGCGTGCCGTATTCCCGTTGCGGATAACATTGTCCATTCTTATCGTTTTGCCCCTGATGCCGATGGGCGAATGTTCTCCGACAAAAGCACGTATCGGAGTTTTCAAAAGGCATCTCGTGATGCCTGCGATACCTACAACCCGAGTCACGTCGTAATTGCTGATATTGCCGATTTTTTCCCTAGACTTTATACGCATCGTATTGATAATGCCCTTGATAGTGCACTTGAAATTGGCCATATGCATTCAAAAGCGCTTAAACAGCTAATTGGCCACTGGGCCGGTGCGTACTCGTATGGTATTCCCGTTGGTTCTGCCGCATCCCGCCTTGTTGCCGAGATCACCATTTCTGACATCGATCAACTTTTGCTTTCTGAAGGTGCACGCTATGTAAGATACTCGGATGACTTTCGGTTTTTCTGCAAGTCAGAGGGCGAGGCATATAAGTATCTAACTCTAATCGCTCGCGCACTGATAGAGAATCACGGGCTTACACTACAACAGAACAAAACCAAGATTATTTCGATTGACGTATTCCGAACGAAGTATTTGCGTGAGAACGAGAAGCGAGAGATCGAGACGTTGTCTGAGCGTTTCTATGAATTGCTTGCGGAAATCGGTATTGAGGATACTTACGGGGAAATCGACTATCACGCCTTACTGCCCGAGTATCAGGACGCAATCGACCAACTTAACCTCGAAGGCATCCTGCAAGAACAAATCGATGAGGAAGAACCAGACCTTTCGCTGTTGAAGTTTCTCCTGCGAAGACTGGCACAACTGGGAGATACGGATGCAATTGACTTAATCTTCGATAACTTTGGCAAGTTCGTTCCCGTGGTTCGAGAAACGATCGAGTATCTCCTGCATTTGGAAACCTTACCCGCTGCGAAGAAGGCAATCCTCGGCGAGCGGTTGATCGGTATATATCGGGATGAAAAGTCAACAGCTTCACACCTCGAATACTCACGAATGTACTTGTTAAGGCCGTTCGCATTGGATTGTGATTGGAATTCTGACGATCAATACGTCAGGATATTCAATGACTCACTTGATGAATTGTCAAGTCGCGAGATACTCTTGGCGATGGGCAGAAGTAAGAAAGATTTTTGGTTTCGGGGTAGAAAACAGAATCTACAGGGAATGACTGCATGGATGCGTAGAGCCTTTATTTACGGGGCTTCCTGCCTACCAAGAGATGAGTACAAACATTGGATTCGAGGAGTCGAGGGTCAATTGGATGGTGTTGAGCGAGCAGTTGCTCACTGGGCACGTAAGAATCCAATAGCATAAATCATAGTTTCCTTCCTATAGGGCTGCTCTTGTCATGCTGCGTCCTTACCCGAAAGTGAACCGAATTCGTGTGAAAAATCGCACAGGCTGGTTGTTTTGAATGTTAGACTCTTTGAGTCTACTGCTGGTGCCACTATCATCTTCCGTAACGTAGAACTTCTCTGTCTCGATAGGCAGCGCCCTATCCACGGTCGAGACCATCAACCTTTTTTCGAGAAACCGCCCCATGTCATTTGCCTCCCTCGGACTTTCCGAAGCCCTTCTTCGTGCCATTAATGAAAGCGGCTATACTACTCCCACTCCGATCCAGCTCAAGGCGATCCCTGCGGTTCTCTCCGGTAAGGATGTCATGGCCGCGGCCCAGACCGGTACCGGTAAGACCGCCGGTTTTGTCCTGCCGCTGCTGCAGCGTCTGGCTGGCGGCCCCAAGGTGCAGGTGAATCACATCCGCGTGCTGGTGCTGACCCCGACCCGAGAGCTGGCGGTGCAGGTTGAGCAGAGCGTTGCCACCTATGGCAAACACCTGTCGCTGAAATCGGCCGTGGTTTACGGCGGGGTGAAGATCAATCCGCAGATGATGAAACTGCGCGGCGGGGTCGATGTGCTGGTGGCGACTCCGGGACGTCTGCTGGACTTGTTCAACCAGAACGCCGTGAAGTTTGCGCAGGTGGAGACGCTGGTGCTCGATGAGGCCGACCGGATGCTCGATCTGGGGTTCATCACAGATATCCGCAAGATCCTGGCTCTGCTGCCCCCAAGGCGCCAGAACCTTCTCTTCTCGGCCACCTTTTCCAGCGACATCCGTAAGCTCACAGCGGGACTCCTCAGAAATCCGGTGCTGATAGAGGTCAGCCCGCGCAACTCCGCTCCCAGAAGTGTGAAACAGTGGGTGTATGAGGTCGACAAGGGCAAGAAGCCGGCCCTGCTCAGTCATATGGTGCGCAACCAGGGCTGGGAACAGGTGTTGGTCTTCGTCCGCACCAAGAACGGGGCCGACAGCCTGGCTCGGAAACTGGGGGGCGACGGCATCTCGACGGCGGTGATCCACGGTGACAAGTCTCAGTCCGAGCGTTCCCGCGCCCTGGCCGACTTCAAAGAGGGTAAGGTCCGGGTCCTGGTCGCCACCGATATTGCCGCGCGCGGCATCGACATCAGTGAACTGCCGCACGTGATCAATTTTGATCTGCCCAAGGTCGCTGAGGACTACGTCCACCGCATTGGCCGGACTGGTCGTGCCGGTTCCAAGGGGGAGGCGATCTCGCTGGTCAGCGCCGATGAGGTCTTGCTGCTCTCGGCGATCGAGACCCTGATCGGCCAGCTTCTGGTACGCGAGGTGGCGACCGGTTTTATCCCGACCCATCATGTCCCCCTGACCCACCAACTCCAGGCGCGCCCCAAAAAGCCAAAAAAACCAAAGCCGGTGCAGGATCGGGGTGAGGCTCGGAAAACGGATGGGGAACAGAAAAGCGGGGACCTCAAACCACGCCGGGGCCGCAAGTCGTAGGCTGCCGGGAAAACCGAAAGGGACAACGGAAGGCCGAAGAAAATACCTGGTTTTCCATTGCCAGAACGTATCATGGATGTCCCGTACTTCTCCTGCCACTTCTGGAGCTAACGTGATGAAGATTTCGTCCTCTTTTTTGGCCGTACTGTCCTGGCTCAAGGAAATCCTTGACGATCCTTTCCGCAGGTACTTTTTTCTTGCTCTCATCCTCCTGGCCCTGATCCTGATTGTCCGCGGGGAGGAAAAGCGGCCCCAGGAGGGGCTGGTTGCTGAGGAAGCGGTCCATTTCTTTTATCATCCCACCTGTCCCCACTGCCGCGCCCAGAAACAGTTCCATCTCTATCTGCAACAGAAATACTCGGAACTCTCGATCATTGCCCATGACACCTCCAGGCCCGAAGAGGCTAGCCGTATGGTGGCGATGGCCAGAGAGCGGGGGCTAGCCCCTGATCGCCTGGCCGTGCCGATCACCTTTGTCGGTCCTTATGTGCTGATCGGTTTCGATCGCCCGGAAAACAGCGGGGTGACCCTTGAAAAGGCCATCGCCGCCCATCTCTACAAGACCCCTGAGGTTTTTACCGAGAGCGATGAACAGTGGCTCACCAAGGACACCGTGGACCTGGGCTGGTTCGGGGTGATCCGCACGGGTGACTATTCGCTCCCCGTGCTCACTGTCCTCTTCGGATTGATCGACGGTTTCAATCCCTGCGCCATGTGGGTGCTGGTCTACATGCTTTCCCTGGTGGCCAGCCTGAACGAGAGAAAAAAAGTCTGGATTCTGGTTGGCTCCTTTCTCGTCGCCTCGGCAATCCTCTATTTCCTGTTGATGACCGCCTGGCTCAATGTCTTCCTTTTTTTAGGATACCTGCGTCCTCTCACCATTGTCATCGGCTGTTTTGCCATGGGCGCTGGAGGGTTGAGTGTCCGGGAATATATACGGGAAAAGGGGGAGGTTACCTGCAAGGTGGGTGATCCCGCAAGTCGGAAAAAGACCATGAATCGGATCGAGCGGGTGATAGCGGCACCGGTGAGTCTCGCCACCCTGTCGGCCGTCATCATCTTGGCCTTTGTCATCAATTCCATAGAGTTTGCCTGCTCTGCGGCCCTGCCGGCCATTTACACACATATTCTTTCCCTTCACCATCTTGCTACCCTCAGGTATTACGGCTATATACTTCTCTATGATTTATTCTTTATGCTCGACGACCTGATCATCTTTACCCTGGCTGTCCTCGCTTTGGAGAGCAGGGTGGGGCAGAGATATGCCGGCCATTGCAAGGCTGTGGGCGGGATTCTCCTTCTGGTTCTGGGGGTGATCATGGTCTTTTGGCCGGAACTGTTGCGCTGACTTTCTTACAAAAAATAACTTGCGGCCTGAACGATCTGGTCGCCATCCTTTACGACCGGACATCAGTACGTATCCACCATTGAGGAGCAGTAAACAATGAGTACAGAACAAACATTACAGGCACGGAGCGAATCTAAATGTGAATTGTGTGGCGTAACAGAGGGGCTCGCTATCTATGAAGTTCCCCCTCGCTCAAATGGCAGTGCTGATGAGTGCGTATTTATCTGTGCAACGTGCCGCGAACAGATTGAGGATCCGGAGAAAGTGGATGCCCAGCACTGGCGGTGCCTGAACGAGAGTATGTGGAGCCAGGTGCCGGCCGTGCAGGTCGTCGCCTGGCGGATGCTCAAACGTCTGAGCACGGAAGATTGGGCGCAGGGTTTACTCGACATGCTCTATCTGGATGAAGATACTCAGGCCTGGGCGCAGGTAACGGGCGCAGGGGCAGGGGGTGAAGATGCGGTCAAACATGTCGACAGCAACGGCACAACGCTTGAGGCAGGCGACACGGTCACCCTGATCAAGGATCTCACTGTGAAAGGGGCCAACTTTACGGCCAAGCGGGGCACAGTTGTCCGCGGTATTTCGCTGGTTGCCGATAACCCTGAGCATATTGAGGCCCGTGTAAGTGGCCAGCAGATTGTTATTCTGACGAAGTATGTGAAGAAGGCGAACTGATAAAATGACTCTCCGGGCCGGGGCATAGGAACATTGCCTGTTAGCTGTGCTGAATTCTCTCGTTGAGCCAAAAAAATGATAAGGAGCTGATATGAACACTTGCCTGATAGTGGTTGACCTGCAGAATGACTATTTCCCCGGCGGCACCATGGAACTGCTTGGTATCAAGGAAGCTGCGGCAAATGCACAGCTTCTTCTGGGGGAATGGAGAAAGGCAAAACTCCCTGTTATCCATGTCCAGCACATTGCTGCTCAGCCCGGCGCGACGTTTTTCTTAGCTGAGACAGGTGGGGCCAGGATAAATAAAATGGTAACTCCCCTGGAGGATGAGAAAGTTGTCGTAAAAAACTTTCCCAACAGTTTCCGTGGCACCACTCTGCTGGAGATCTTGAAAAACATTAAAACAGAGAATCTGCTTATTTGCGGCGCCATGAGCCACATGTGTATAGATGCCACAACACGTGCTGCCTTCGATCTTGGCTTCAACTGTACTGTTGCCGAAGATGCCTGCGCTACCAAAGATCTGATTTTCAAGGGCAGGACCATAAGAGCATCAGATGTTCATGCATCCTTTATGGCGGCATTATCTGCCCCTTATGCCAAGGTGCTTGCAACACAGGAAATCATTAAAAGTATGGCGGAATAATTGTGAAATTGCTGATGCGGCAAACAGTGCCGAGCCGGTCAGGTGTGAAACGTTTACTGTGAAGATCACAATGAAGGAAATATGATGGAAAGTAAAACCGTATTGATAACAGGCGGCAACAAGGGGATTGGCTTATCGACAACAGAAAAATTTATTGATGCTGGATATACTGTGATCGTTGTGGCGCGAAATTTTAATGATTTTAAATTTAACGGTCATCGCAGGATTAAAACAATTGAATTTGATCTTGTCAACGTTGCCGGCATACCAGAGTTGATTGCTCAGCTTCCTGCCGTGGATATCTTGATCAATAATGCAGGCGTCATGTATGCCATTCCTTATGATAAGTATCCACAAGAAAAAGTTGATGAGATTATAAAAATAAATATTGAGGCGCCGGTGGCCTTAATCAGGGAAGTCTCAAAGACAATGATTGCTCAAGGTGTTGGCCGGATTGTCAATAATGCCTCCATCGCCGGTGAAATTGGCCATCCGGATATCTGGTATGGCATCACCAAGGCCGGGATGATCAATATGACCAAGAGTTTTGCTAAAATTATGGGGCCGGGCGGTGTTGTTATCAATGCCGTTGCTGCTGGCCCTGTTGAAACCGAGATGCTTCATGTCATTCCCGAACAGAGAAAAAAAGATATTAAAAGAGTGGTCTATACAGGAAGATTTGCCTATCCTGAAGAAGTGGCAGATACCATTTATTGGTTGGCGACAGAAAGCCCGGAATATATAAATGGTACGTGCATTGATATCAACAATGGCGCCTTCCCTCGGTAAAACTTAGTACATAATTGTCGTGACGCAATCCAAAGCGTGTTGAAATGATTTGAGTTATGTCGTACCCTATTATGGGTATTGAATAGAGAGTTTGTTTTGCCTCCCAAGGTGTTGACCTTAGAGGTGATTATATATCTTTTATAGCTACGGGAACAGGTAATGACTACGGAACAAACAGACCAGAACAAGAGAAAATATGTCCGCTATAACATCGAACTCGGCTCTTTTGCTGTCTTCCGCCATGATCTATCGGTACTGCCGGGTTTAATTGTTGATATAAGCAAGGGTGGGCTTGCCTTTTTCTACCATGAAGATGAGGACTGGCCTCAGGACAGCTCTGAACTTTTCTACCTCTTTGGTGACAAATATAACGTAGAAAATGTATCGTTGATCACCACCTATGATGCTGAAGTCACTGACACGAATCATCCTATTTATAAGGTTATTGCTCAACAGAAAACCGGTCCGATTAAAATCCGTCGAAGAGGCGTTGAATTTGGTCTCCTTTCCAGAGAGCAGGAGAAGGCTGTCGAGGCGCTTACCAATGAGTATCATGCCAGCCAGGATGAGCTCTGTTTGGAATAGAAAAGCTTATTCATTCCCTCTATACCTTTTATTTCTGCCCAGGAAACTCCAGAGATAAAGGGGCCGCATAACTATTTAAGAACTGAAAATAATATCTTCCTGATTTCTCAACGTTTGTAACGTTACCTGGAAAAGGTGATTTTTGGAAAGATGAAAGGACGTGCTATCCAAGCCAGGTGCCAATCTGATAGACGGCTGTGGCCATGAGGAAGGCAAAGATAGTATTAAAGGACATGGAGAATAGGGCCCAACCCCAGTGTCCTGCTTCTTTGGCGATACAGACCACCGTGACAAAACAGGGGGCGTAGAACATGATGAAAATCAGGGCAGCCACTGCCACCACCTTGTTCCAGTTGGGGTCACGGGTCAATCTTTTTCCTAAAGAGTCAGAGGCCTCCGCCTTGACGTCACCCATGGAGTAAGCGGTTCCCAGGGTGGAGATAATCACCTCTTTAGCCGCAAAACCGCCAACCAGGGCAATGTTGGTGCGCCAGTCAAATCCTGCCAGTCTGGAGATGGGTTCCAGAGCAATGCCTATCCTGCCGGCAATAGAGCTGCGCAGAGCCTGTTCCGATTCCTGATTGGAAACGGCGATGACCTGCTGCCGTAGCCTCTGTGCCTTTTCTGATACTATCTCATTCTCCGAACTGCTTTCGGCAATGATCTCAGGCGCAAATGAAGAAGTCACGGCCTGTCTCTGTTGTTCATAATCAGCCTTGGTTGCCGCCGGCAGTCCAGGATACGTCATCAAGGCCCAGAGGAGGATGGATATGCCCAGAATTACGGTTCCGGCCTTTTTGATGTACTGCCAGGTGCGTTCCCAGGTGTGAATGGCAAGGCCGCGCAGGGTGGGGAAGCGGTAGGGAGGCAGTTCCATGACAAAGGGTGTGGCTTCGCCTTTGAGCACAGTGGCGCGGAGAAACTTTGCCGCCAGCAGGGCGACTGCCCAGGAGATCAGGGTGAAGAGAAACATGTACATGGCCTTGTTCTCACTGAAAAAAGCGCCAATCAAGAGGGCGATAACCGGTACCTTGGCACCGCAGTTCATGAAGGGGACGGTGAGCAGAGTGGCCATCCGTTCCTTGGGGGAACGCAGGGTTCTGGTGGCCAGGACCCCAGGCACGGCACAGCCTCCGGCGATTCCGCCCGAGACGATAAATGGCATGACTGAGGAGCCGTGCAGGCCAAAAATACGGAAGATACGATCCATCATGAAGGCGACCCTGGCCAGGTAGCCGGAGTCTTCAAGGACGGCAATTCCTAAAAACATGAATATGATCAGGGGGACAAAGCCAAGCACGCCGCCCATCCCGTTGATTATTCCTGAAATAATCATGGATTTAACCGGGCCGTCTGGCAGGATGGCTTCCACATGTGCGTCCAGCCAGCCAAAAAGCAATCCCAGCCAGGAAACCGGAAACTCGCTCCAGGAAAAGGTGAACTGGTAGAGGCCAAAAAGGATCATGAGCATGAACACGGGGCCCAGGAGACGATTGGTGAGAACCTTGTCGATTTTGTCAGAGGTGTAGAGCCTGTCGGTGTCAAAGGTATGAGTCTGAACGCCCTGGCGGAGGATGGATTTGATAAAGCCATAGCGATGGTCAGCGATGATTGCCTCGGGGTAGGCGTCCATGGTCTTCAGGAGGTGGTCAGAGACCTGGGTAACCTTTTTTTCAAGGCGTGCCGCGGTGGCGCTGTCGTCCTGTTGTCCTTTCTGCAGGAGCTGGTCATCATGTTCAAGGTATTTAATGGCGGTAAAACGGGCAGGATACGTATGGGCCAGGAAAGTATTTTCTGAGATGATGGCGATCAGCTCCATGATGGCCTCGTCCAGGTCTTCACCATAGGATATATCACGGGGCTGCCATTCTTGTGTTACCTGCAGTATGGCTTGGCTGATCAGTGTTTCGGTTCCCTGTCCGGAACGGGCGATGATCGGAACTACCGGCACTCCCAGCAGCTCAGCCAATTTCTCGGCCCTGATCTCAATTCCACGATCCTTTGCCACGTCAATCATGTTGAGGGCAATGATCAGAGGGCAGCCAAGCTCCAGAAACTGGGTGGTCAGATAGAGATTACGCTCGAGGTTTGAGGCGTCAACAATATTGATCACCACCTGCGGCTTCTCATTTACCAGATAATCCCTGGTCACAACCTCTTCCACCGAATAGGCTGTCAGGGAGTAGGTTCCCGGCAGGTCGGTGATGGTAATTTTCTGATTGTTATGAGTGAAATCACCTTCCTTGTACTCAACAGTGATGCCTGGGTAGTTTCCTACATGTTGTCTGGCCCCGGTCAGGGTGTTGAAGAGGGTGGTTTTTCCGGCATTGGGATTGCCGGCAAGGGCCATGCGTATATTCTGTTTCATCGGTAAATTATCTTTTTTCCTTCTGGCTCGGTGCACATCCTTGAGAAGAGCAGCCGGAGCAACCACAGCCGCAGCTCATTTTTGCTTTAGGGTCTGTTGCGATCTTGAATTGTTTATAGAGCTTTCTACCGATAAAGAAAAGGCAGATTATAAGAACAAAGGCGATTGAGAGTGATTGCCACATGATATTCCTCAGGTTTGATAGTTAGGTTGCCCTAAATGTGAGACGCCAAAAAAAACCGCAGATGATGCGGGTTGTTGTTTTTTATACTTCTGTCACCATAATGTTCCTAGTGGCAGTACTGTCAAGACTCAGGGTAGTGCCTTGCAGTTTTAACAGGCACTGTGAACCGTTTTCAGGGCAGAGCAATTCAGCCTCTTCTCCGGCATAAATACCAAGTGATGCCATTCTGGCGCAAAGTTTTCTGTCCCCAGTGATCTTGCAGATTTTTACCCGCCCAGACCGGCAGGACTCTGAGAGGGGAGTGATCTGTCCGGGACAAGGAGATTGCTTAATGCAATTCTTTACCTTGTCAGCCAAGCAGGCACATTTTTTATTGAGTTTTTTAAAGGTCATGATCATGTTTCCCTTTGTGAAAGAAAGCAATGTTTAGGTACACCAAACATTAATGCCTGTCAATATTTTTTCAAGGGGTAGGGGTTGGGGTGTTGGATATTTAGGAGGCCGTTATCAGAGAACCATTTCTTTTCCGGCCATTTTGTTCCCCTGACTATTGGTCTGTCGCAGGAAAGTGCTTTTGGGGCATGAATGAAGGGTGAGCAGATTTCTTTGTAGGCAATGGTGGTTCGATGTTGCTCTTGTTCTTGCATGAAAAGGGGAATTGACATAAGGATCTCAGAGAGAGATTCTTACGGACAGGGTACTTGGTTGGGGAAAAGAACGATTTTGTTGTTGATATTCAGTCGTTGTCATCGACGATGACAGTAATATGGTCGGCCTCATTGTTGCGCAGGGTCAGGACTCCACCCATCACCCGCAGGGCCACCGGGTCATTGAGTGGTGCCCGGCCCTGAATGGTAATTTTTGTGCCGGGCACCAGGCCCATCTCGCGCATCCTGAGGCCGAGTTCGCCCCCAGCTTTTATGGAGGAAATGATCCCGGATTGATCTTTCTTCATCTGACGCAGGTTCATTTTAGCCATTTTTTTCTCCGGATACTTTTGTTAGGGGACGGATTTATGTCTTTAAAAACAGCATTTTTATAGCCATCGCTGACAAAGATGTCAAGCACCCCGGAACTTGCAAAAAAAATTGTATATCACAATCACATTGTGATATACGTAAGTTATAAAACTGATGAGAATGCCTCTTGGATCTGATATCTGAACAAAACAACGGCCTTGCTTTGTATCGATATCTAGGAGTTTTTGTCTATAAATAGTCGAATTATTATTTCTTTATGAAGGAGTTTTATGTTGAATAATATGAGTATTAAATGGCGGATGTGTCTGATATTGATTGGAGTTGTCATCCTTTTTGGTGTCATGTCTTTTTTTGCTTTAAATATTTCAGGTCAGGTTCGCGATCTAGGACTTACAGAGACTGGCAAAGTTATGGCGGAGGATCAGAGAGCAAAAATCAAGGTTGCAAGCCATGCTATGGCACTAGCAATAAATCAGGCAGTTGAAAAAGCAGGATATATTGAGCAGAATGAAAAGGTTGACCTGATCCGCTCCATGCTAGGCCCGATCCGTTTCGAAGAGGACAGTTCGGGGTATTTCTTTGTCTACCAGAATACCACCAATGTAGCTTTCCCTGTAAAACTGGAGAATCAGGGAAAAGATCTCGGCGAACTCAGGGATAAGAATGGAATATACGTTATCCAGGAATTGGACAAACAGGCGAAAGCTGGGGGCGGTTTTGTCTCTTATATATGGCCTAAACCAGGCAGCGGAGATACTCCAAAAATTAGTTACGCGGAAATGATTCCCGGACTTGATATGTGGATTGGGACCGGGGTGTACCTGGACAACATCGAAAAAACAAAGGCAGAACTGGATGCCAAAATGAGGGGACTGACTCGCAGCAAAACCATCAATATGCTGTTGATTTCTGGACTTATCTTTCTGGCCATTATTGTTCTCAACATCATCATCGTGTTCGGCATTTCCTCTGGACTCAAACAACTGATCATTAACTTCAGGGATGTGGCCGAGGGAGAGGGTGATCTGACCAAGCGTATCAACATTCGATCCAGTGACGAGCTCGGTGAGTTGGCAAAATTGTTTAACAGTTTCCTGGAAAAACTGCAGGGAATACTCAAGCAAATTGCTCAAAGTTCATCAAGTGTAGGAACGAGTTCGACTGAGCTGGCTACTATTTCCCAGGACTTGCTTTCTAACTCAGAAGACACTTCGCAACTGGCTAAAAATGTTGCCACCTCTTCAGAAGAAATGAGTACAAATCTCAATAATGTTGCTGCTGCAATGGAACAATCATCCACAAATGCCAATATGGTTGCATCAGCAGCAGAAGAAATGACTGCGACTATAAATGAAATTGCCGAGAATGCAGAAAGAGCCAGAAGTGTTTCTGCTAATGCCGTAGGACAGGCCCACAGTGCCTCTGAGAAAATGGCTGAACTGGGGCAGGCAGCAGAAAAAATAGGCAAGGTCACAGAAACAATTACTGAAATTTCCGAGCAAACTAACCTGCTGGCCCTGAATGCAACAATAGAGGCTGCTCGAGCAGGTGAAGCTGGCAAAGGATTTGCAGTCGTTGCCAATGAAATAAAAGAACTGGCCAAGCAGACAGCTGCAGCTACACTGAATATCAAAGCTCTGATTGACGATGTTCAAGGCACTAGTAAAACAACCAGAGAGGAAATTAGTCAAATTTCTTCAGTTATTGGAGGCGTGAATGAAATTGTTGCAACCATAGCAACAGCAGTTGAAGAACAGACAGCAGCAACCAGGGAAATCGCCGATAATATTTCCCAGACCAGCGTAGGAATTCAGGAAGTTAATGAAAATGTGAGCCAAAGTTCTACTGTTGCGGCAGACATTACTCAGGACATTACACAGGTGTCCTCCGCTGCAAAACGGATATCCCAAAGTAGTATTGAGGTAAAAGACAGTGCTGCGAAGCTCCAAGCCCGGTCTAAGGAATTGAATGCAATAGTAGGACGTTTCAAAGTGTGAAAATGTTCAAATTGACATAGTTCTAATGAGTAGGGACAAAAAAACATGTCCCTACTCATTTCTCTGATCCCAAGATATTTCCAGAAAATCTGCTTAAAAGCAGAGTCCAGAGCTATAGAGCTATCTGGACTCCGACCCCGGTCAAAATCGAATATAGCTATATGGATTTTTGAAAAACGAGATTTGAAGTCGGCCAATGGCGATTCTGGCTTCGGGATCTGAACATAATAATAACGTTCGTCCCGTGGTTGTGCTTAGAAGGCTGGTTTTTGACCTCGAAAAGTGGCTTCTAAGTACTGAGGTGGTAGGGGAAAAGTGGACACTTTCTTAAGAGCGGGTTAGATCCTGCGCAAAGAGGTGTTGGATTTCTCTTTGACTCCAAGACTTTTAACGATCTCTCGTTTGCCTATTTTGCTTTTGATGTTTTTTTAGGGCAAGCTTGTCTGAAATAATAGGTATCTTGCTTTTTAAGAAGATAGGAATAGGAAGGCACACCCATTGTAAACCTCGCTTTTGTATCACTGGTTTGTATCAAATGGGTATTCTATGGATAAAAACACAAAAACCCACTGATATTAGATTGCAATATCAATGGGTTAAATGTTTATGGTGACCCCAAGGGGAATCGAACCCCTGTTTACGGCGTGAGAGGCCGCTGTCCTAACCGCTGGACGATGGGGCCTAAAGGTCGATGTCTTTTTACAGGAATCGGATTCCCTTGTCAAGGAATTGTTCGAGGATTATCGAGGATAAAATGCCGGGTTGTAATGAAAAGGGATTGACCAGGACTTCTCAGCTCTTGCCGCTTGCAATTTTCCGGCCCAGAGCTACGGCCTGGGCCAGGGTCTCAGTCTTTTTTTGCATGGCTCCACGTTGATCGACTCCCCTGACCAGCAAGGAGTCTCCGTTTTCCAGATCGAGAGCGTCAAAGAGAGTACGCGCGGTAAGCAGTGCGCCGTCAAAGATTTTTTTCCCTTCGGTAGCTGCGGTTACCAGGAGGGTGCCTTGACGCTTTTCATCATGTCTGAAACGTATTCCAGAGAGATATTTCCTTGCCCAGCGGGCCTGAAAACGGTCGATGAAAGTCTTGCATTGGGCCGAAAGGCCATAGAAATATATGGGACTTACCAAAATCAGATGATCGCAGTTGTCGACCTTTTCGTAGAGGGCTGTCATGTCATCGTTTATGACACAGGTTGAGGTCTTGTCGCATCCGCCACATCCCTGACAGGGAGAGATCTGCAGGTCATTCAGCCGTATGAATTCAACGGTAGTATCAGAGTGCTGTTCTATGCCACTGGCGACACTCTGGGCCAAGGTCTCACTGTTGCCATTTTTACGGGGGCTACCAAGGATGATGAGGGTATACATGGGGACTCCTGTCAAGGTAGAAGAGTATTTACGGCCTTTTCCGCGCAGCGACCAAAGAGATCAGTTTCGGCCCGCAACCAGGAGCTTAATGATTCCGTTAAAAAACGAGGGGCGCAGCGCCATGTCCAGTTGCCTTTGCTGGTTCCGGGACTGTTCATCTTGCAGTCGTTACCAAACCCCAGGATATCCTGGAGGGGGAAAATGGTCAGACGTCCGATGGAGGCCATGGCCAGATAGATAAGATCCTTGTGTATTGTTGAGGGGTTGTCATCTTCCTGATTGACATTTTTCTTAATGCGCCATCTCTGTGAGGGAGTCAGGTGATCGCTGAGGAACCAGCCGACGGTGGTGTCATTATCATGGGTTCCGGTATAGACGACACAGTTTGAACTAGTAAAGTTGTGGGGGAGGAAGGGGTTGTCCGGGTTGTCATCAAAGGCAAATTGCAGCACCTTCATGCCTGGAAAACCAAGGGTGCGACGAAGTATGGTGACTTCCTGAGTGATTATGCCTAAATCTTCGGCAATGATATCGAGCGGTCCAAGGGCACTAAATATTTTGTCAAAAAAGAGTTTGCCCGGCCCTTTGAGCCATTCTCCCTCTATGGCTGTTTCCTCTTCCTCCGGAATGGACCAGTAGGCCTCAAAACCTCGAAAATGGTCGATGCGTGCTGTGTCAACCATTTGGAATACTGTACGAAATCGTTCGATCCACCAGCTCGTCAGCTTTTTCTGGATATTTTCATCACTGCTCTGCCATTTGTAAAGAGGATTGCCCCATCGTTGTCCGGTGGCGCTGAAATAATCGGGAGGAACACCGGCAACATGGATGGGACGGAGGCTTTCGGGGTCAAGAATAAATATCTCCTGATTGGCCCAGACATCCACACTGTCCCAGCCAACATAGATGGGGATGTCGCCGATGAGTTTAATGTTTTCTTTTCTGGCTTTTGCCCGCAGAATCTGCCATTGCCGGAAGAACTCAAACTGCTCAAAGGCATAATATTCCATACGATCGTGATGTTTCAGGCGCAAGGCGGCCAATGCCTCGGGCCTGCGGGTGGCAATCTCAGCAGGCCAGTCAAACCATCCAAGGCCCTGGAACTCCTCTTTCAGGACCATAAACAAGCTGTAATCATCCAGCCATGGAGTATCTTCTTTGAAGGTGATAAATTGTTGCGAATCTGGAGAGAAATTAAAAAAAGCCTCTTGCAGGATTTTCCCTTTATAGAGACTGACTTGTGGGAAGTCGGTGCTGAACTCGGAGAAAACAGGCGCGGTTTTCAGGGAACTCTCCTTGATTAATCCATTTTCAAGCAGCAGGTCTGGTGAAATCAGAAGCGGAGAGCCGGCAAAGGCTGAACTGCTCATGTAGGGAGAGTTGTCAAAAACAGGATTTCCGGGTCCAGTGGGGAGAAACTGCCAATGTCCTTGCCCGGCACGGGCCAGAAACTCAAGAAATGTATGGCTGGAGTAACCCAGATCACCAATGCCGTAGGGAGAAGGGAGAGAGGTTATATGGGCCAGGATGCCACTGCCGCGTTTTTGGGGGGGGAGAGCTCGCATAAAATGTGTATTGTTGTTGAAAAAATAAATGTTTTTGTTTCGGTATGTTGTGAATTTTCATCACTGGTGATAAAAAAAGATGGTGTTGCCTCTCTTGCCTGTTTGATGAATCAAGCTTACAATGCTAAAAATATTTTTTTGTTCAGGAAATATTATTACTAGCCTTATGATGTGATTCAATTTTATTTATTTGTTTTTTGTGATCAGGCGTTGTAAGCTACTATGTTTCGATAAGAATTTTGAAGGCGGCGGGATTTTCAAGTCGCTTTTTTTTGTTTGATTTCTTGTCGCAAGAGATTGTGGTATCAACGGGCCTGATTCTGAATATGTCAATGTATAAGGCTAAATTTTTACTGTAATTATTGGGTTTTGTAAATAGATGAGTTGTCTAAAAAATATAAATAATGGAGTATGTCCCAGTGCTTTCTGAATTGAAAGAAAATCTACTGAAAGCGGGTCAGTCTGAAGGATGTCTCAGCTTTAGCGATTTGAATGAATTGTTGCCTGATGAGATTAAAGATCCGAATGCCATTGAAAATATCTTTAATTTTCTTGGGGCCAACAATATTCAGATCGTCACTGTTGAAAAAAACGGTGAAAAGAGAACCTTGTCTGGAGAGGCGTGGGATCATGATAAGGCTGAAAGCGATGAGGATGAAGATCTGACAGATGGCTCGATCATGGCTGCAGGCGATATCAGCCATGAAGCAGAAGAGACCACAACCACATATCTTCGGGAAATGGGGCAATTTGATCTCTTGACCCCTGATGAAGAGGCGAAGTACTCCAAGTGCATCCGTGAGGGGTTTGATCAGATTATTTTGGCCATACGGGAAGATGTCACTGGGGTTGCAGAGATGGGCTTGCTGTGTACCCGGATTGACCTCTGGGAAAAGCGCGACCCTACCTTGAAGCCAAAAAAACAGCAGCTCAATTTCATGCGCTACAGTGTGATCAGCGCCGCCAAGAAGTATTCTGATAAACGCGAATTGCATGAATTGCAGGCCAAGATTGAGGCCTACAGCCGTTCCATTGAGGTTGCAAAGGATGCGATGATCCGCGCCAATCTGCGTCTGGTGGTCTCCATTGCCAAGCGTTATATGCATCAGGGACTGACCTTGGCTGATCTGATCCAGGAGGGGAATTTGGGTCTGATGCGTGCGGTCTTTCGTTTTGATTATACCAAGGGCAATAAGTTTTCCACCTATGCCAGTTGGTGGATCAGGCAGGCCATCACCCGGGCGATTCTGGATAAGACCAGGACTATTCGTCTGCCGGTACATTTTCTCGAGCTGCGCAGTCAGTTTTTCAAGGCCTTTTATGCCCTGTTCAAGGAGCTGGGCCGGGAACCAACGCCACTTGAGATCTCCAAGAGCACCGAACTGCCCATGGACAAGATCCTGGCCATTCTGGAGGCATCAAGAGAGCCCATTTCTTTGGAGACTCCGGTTGGTGATGATGACTCGACCCTTGGCGATTTTCTCGAAAATAATGATTCTCAGTCGCCATATGATACGGTGCAGACCAGGGAGCTTGCTGGTCGGGTGACCGAGATTCTGTCGACCCTCAGCGAACGGGAAGAAAAGATTATCCGGCTTCGTTTCGGTATCGGCGAAAAGGCCGAATATACTTTGGAAGAGATTGGTAAGCGATTTAATGTCTCCCGTGAGCGGATTCGCCAGATTGAAAAAAAGGCTTTGAATCGGCTGCGTCATTCCAGCAGACGTGATCAACTGAAATATTTTCTTGATTAAGAGATAACATTGTATTTTAGTATAAAGCCGGACTTCGTGTCCGGCTTTTTTTTTTAGGAGTCGTTACAAAAGATTGCAAGCCTTTGACGCTATTTTGTAACGTCGGCCGTGGACGGCAAAGTATCGCTTGCTCCAAGGATGAATGTCAAGTTCGACCGGTTTCGTATGCCGATTTTGACATCCAGATAACTATTTTATTTTTTATTTGCGGTTAATTATGAAATCTTTTGTGCAACAGGCAGGACTTGGGGATATTCTGGAAAAAGTGGAGGCCGGCGAGAGGCTAAACCTGCAAGACGGGCTGGCCCTGTATAACACCAAAGAAATCCTGGCTCTTGGCTATATGGCCAACCTGGTCAGGAACAGGATGAATGGCGACAATGCCTATTTCATCTATAACCAGCATATCAATTATTCCAATATCTGCACCAATCTTTGTAAATTCTGCGCCTTTGGCAAGGATAAGAGCTCTGACCTCGCCTATGAGATGGATTTGGCCCAGGTCAAGGAGAAGGTGCGGGCGCGGCTTGACGAGCCCATTACCGAGATCCATATGGTGGGCGGGATTCATCCTGACCTGCCTTTTGAGTATTACCTGGAACTATTGCGCGGCATCAAAGAGGTCAGGCCCGATGTCCATATCCAGGCCTTCACCTGTGTCGAGATTGCCCATCTGGCCGGGCTGGCTGGTAAATCCGTGGCGGAGACCCTTGATATCCTGCGGGATGCGGGCTTGGGCTCTATCCCCGGCGGCGGGGCCGAGGTCTTTTCTCCGCGCATCAGGGCGATAACCTGTGAAAAGAAACTTTCCGGCGAGCAGTGGCTGGAGGTGGCCAAGACCGCCCATCGTCAGGGATTGCACACCAATGCCACCATGCTCTATGGTCACATTGAGACCATGGAGGAGCGCTTGGAACACCTTGACGCCCTGCGTACGGCCCAGGATGAGACGAAGGGCTTCCTTGCCTTTATTCCGCTCTCCTTTCATCCCCAGAATACCGAGCTGAGTAATTTGTCTCGTACCACCGGCATTGATGACCTGAAAAATATCGCCGTGGCCAGACTTTTTCTCGATAACTTTCCGCATATCAAGGCCTACTGGGTCATGATCGGTCCCAAAATGGCCCAGGTTGCCCTCTCCTTCGGGGCCGACGATATGGACGGCACGGTCAAAGAAGAGGTTATTACCCACATGGCTGGTGCCGACACAGATCAGGCCATCGGCAGCAAGACCTTGGTGCGGTTGATCAAAGAGGCGGGCCGGGTTCCTGTGGAACGGGATACGCTCTATAATGTGATCAAGGTGCATGACTGATGGATGTCGGTGAAAAAATGCAGATGAAAGGATTGCAGAAAGAGGTGATGGAGTCCATTACTGAAAAGGTTATGGCGGGCGGTAGGATCAGTGACGAGGAGTTTCTCGCGCTCGAACGTGACGCCGATCTCTATCAGCTTGGATTTCTGGCAGATGGTATCAGACGGCGCCTCCATCCGGAAGGCAATGTCACCTATGTCGTTGATCGCAATGTGAACTATACTGATATCTGTATCTCCGCCTGTAAATTTTGTGCCTTTTTCAAGGCGCCCGAGCATCAGACAGGGTACCTGCTCACCTTTGATGAACTTGAACTGAAAATCCGGGAGACGCAAGATCTAGGCGGGACTCAGATCTTACTCCAGGGTGGGCTTCACCCTGATAAGCCATTGGAATATTATGAAGAGATGTTGCGCTTCATGAAGACCACCGGCATCCATGTCCATGGTTTTTCACCCCCGGAGGTCTGTCATTTTGCCAGCCTCTCGGGTCTTTCTATTCGGGAGGTACTGCAACGGTTGATCGCTGCCGGTCTTGATTCTATCCCCGGTGGTGGCGCTGAGATCCTTTCTGATCGAGTGCGGGAGGCTACTGCTCCCCGGAAGTGTTCGGCTGATCAGTGGATTGAGGTAATGGAAGAGGCCCACAAACTGGGGCTGCGCACTACCGCCACCATGATGTTCGGTCACATCGAAACTGTTCCTGAACGGTTGGAGCATCTGCGTCGTCTGCGGGAGCTGCAGGACAGGACCGGCGGCTTTACCGCCTTTATCCCCTGGCCATTCCAGCCCGACAATACAGCCCTCTCCCAGCAGGTCGAGATAGAAAAAACCACCGGCATGGGCTATCTGCGCATGCTGGCCCTCTCTCGGATCTATCTTGATAATTTTGAGAATGTCCAGGCCTCCTGGGTGACTCAGGGGCCGAAGATCGCCCAGCTCTCTCTTTTCTTTGGGGCCAATGATTTTGGCAGCACCATGCTCGAGGAGAATGTGGTGGCAGCGGCGGGGGTCAGCTTCAGGCTCTCAGAGCAGGAGATCAGACGTCTAGTTGTTGATGCCGGTTTTGAACCACGGCAGCGGCTGATGGATTATACGGTGATTTGAGGAAGGTATCTTCTTGCCATCTCCAGTACCCATATCCCTTTTTGCAACAAAGAACGAGCTCCCTTCTTTCCCCGTCTCTCTCTATCTGGCCCCCTGGGTAGTGCCCATCAGCTCGCCGGTAATCCGGGACGGTGCTGTTGCCATTGCTAATGGCAGGATTCTTGCTGTGGGCAGCTCCTCTTCCATCCAAGCCCAGTTTGCGGGTGCACGCGTTAAGAACTGTCAGGGGGTGTTGCTGCCCGGTCTGGTGAACGCCCACATCCATCTTGAGCTGTCCGCTTATCACCATGTTCCGCGTCCGCTCCCTGATGAGACCTTCTGCGACTGGATTAGTTCCCTGCTTCAGCTTAGGCAGGAGGGCGGGATCGAGCCGGAAGATATGGCCCGTGCGGCCCGGAATATGCTCCAGCAGCAGCATGATGCCGGAGTTCTCCTCCTGCTCGATATCGGCAATATCCTGCCATCTCCCCCAGCAACCATAGCGCCTGCTGTCCATCTTTCCTTTCTCCTTGAACTGCTGGGACCCACTTCCAAGGCTGAAGAACAGGTACTGGCCAGGATTGCCTCCCTTTCTGATTCAGTGGCGGTCACCCCTCATGCCCCCTATTCGACTACTCCCGGAATTATGACGGCCCTGAAGCAGAGGGCGGATCGTCTTCATCATATATTTTCCCTCCATGTGGCGGAATCAGCCGATGAAATTGAACTGCTGCAGAGTGGCAGGGGCTGCTTTCGTAGCTTCCTTGAAGAACGGGGTGCCTGGGAGAATATTTTCCCCGGTCCGGGAATGGACGGCCGTGGGGCTGTGGACTACTTGGAGCGTCTGGGACTGTTGGATGCAAATCTGCTCTGTGTCCACTGTGTCCATGTGAGCGAAAAAGAGGTGCAGATGCTGGCGGCACAGGGTTGCAAGGTCTGTCTCTGCCCCGGCAGCAACCGTTTTCTTGGTGTCGGTGTCGCACCCTTGGAGGTGATGCTGCGTCATCAACTGCTTCCCGCTCTCGGCACCGATTCCATCGCCTCCAATGAAGAGCTTGATCTGTGGCGGGAGATGCAGATCCTGCGTGAAGATCATCCCGGGGTGGCTCCTGCCGCGGTCATGGCCATGGCAACTCTGGGAGGGGCAGAGGCCATGGACCGTGAAGAGGAGTTCGGGACCCTGGCCCCTGGTCGAAAAGCCATCTTGCTCAATGTTGACAGTCCCGCTCTGCAAGGCGTGGGCAATGGGGAGCAGCTTTTTGATACCCTCACCGGCGGCGGTCGCCCTGAAAAGATTTTCTGGATCGTTGAAGCTTGATAGCTAAGTGGTCGAGAACAGATTCCATGCCCTGGCAGACCGATACCAAGCGAAAAGCGGGAGTGAATCTGTTTCCGAATAAATGAAGACGACTGCCATAAATACATCGGTATTCCCGATTCTCAGATTTTTTGCGGCCAGCATCGTGGTTTTTTTTCACTTTGGCCAGAAAATTGAGTATTATCAGCAAGTGCCGGTGATATTCAAAGCAGGCCCCCAAATGGTTACATTTTTCTTTGTTTTGTCTGGATTCGTGCTGTTTCTGGGGTATCAAGGGAGGGAACTTGTCTTCCGGCAATATTTCCTGAAGCGCGCAATAAAGATATTGCCTTTGTATTTTCTGGCATTCTTGATGTCGGTGGTGTTCAGGACTCTTTCCGGTCACTTGTCTTTTGCCGAGTTCCTTCTGAATCTTCTCTGTTTGCAATCCTGGTTTCCGCATCCACTCTCTTTGAACTTTACCAGTTGGTTTGTTTCGGATTTGCTCTTCTTTTATTGTGTTTTTCCCCCCATCTTGTTCGTTCTGAAAAAAACAAGACCAGATGGCTGGAAAATGGTAACAGTTGGTTTATTGTTTTGGGCTCTCACGCAAGGAGTCTTGGTCAAGCTTCTCAACACAGACTTTCATGGCGGGTATTTTTCTTCCTATGATTTGATTCTTTATTCACCTCTTTCTCATTTTTGTAGTTTTTTTATGGGGATATGTGGCGCATATTTTATTCAAAACAATGGTGTGGGAAGACAGCAGGGGGCAACAATGTCTTTGTTGCTGAGCTTGTTCATCCTGTGTGCCGTGGGATTGATGGTTCAGTTCCAGCCTCAATTGAGCGAACTGGCAGGCTGCAAGTTGCCCTTTGCGTCCAGCTTTTACGCGCCTGTTGTTCTGCTGGTGCTCTGTCATATGAGCCTGTCAAGGAACCCTTTATTAAGAATACTGTTGTGGCCTAATTTTGTGCTTTGGGGGGAAATAAGTTACGCTCTCTATATATTGCAAGCACCTATGGATACGCTGTATAAGTATATTGTTCCTGAACACCTTGGCGTGCAGCCGGGAATGAATTTTTTTATGTTTTTTATATTACTTGTAGCCACCGCTTTTCTGGTAACCTGGGTGGAAAAAATTATCATCAGGCGATTGAGAATAATTGCTTGATTTGAAGGAAATAAAAGGATGAAGCTGCCAGTCACGGCCAGGATCGGTATGGTGAATTATATAAATACCGCGCCGATTTATGAGAGCTGGAAGAAAAGGGAGCATCCTGCCCAGTGGCATCTGGTTGAGGGGCCGCCTTCCACTCTGAACCGGATGCTGGCTGCGGGAGAGCTTGATCTCGGATTTGTTTCTTCCCATGAGTATTGCGCCCGTCCTGAACTGTATCGAATTCTGGCTCATCTGTCGATCAGCTCAAGCGGTTCAGTGGGCTCAGTGTTCCTCTTCTCCCGGATTGATCCCAGCAAACTTGATGGGTGTCCGGTGCTGCTCAGCGGACAGTCACAGACCTCGGTTTTTCTGGTCAAGATCATCTTGGAGGAATTTTATGGGGTCAAGCCCGTTTATAGCTCCGGCGATGTCAGCGGTGATATGAGCACCAAGGCTACGGCTTTGCTGGCTATTGGTGATCAGGCCCTGCGTCTGGTGGGAGATCCTCAGTTTCCCTATCAGCTTGATCTGGGTGCAGTGTGGCAGCATCATACCGGGTTGCCCTTCGTTTTTGCCGTGTATGCAGTGCGGGAGGATTTTTGCCGGAGAGATCCTGAGACCCTGGCCCTGATTCATCGGGAACTTGTTTGCTGTGTTCGGGAAGGGCGGCAGAATCTTGAGGCCATCTGCCAGGTGGCGGCCCCGAGGATTCCCATGCACCCTGATGAATGTTATGTCTATCTGCGGGCCATCGAGTATGATCTGGGTGCGGAAAAACAGTTGGCCCTGGAAAGGTTTTTCCGCTATCTGATAGATCGGGGTGAGGGCTCGGCGCAATCGCTGCCCTTGAAGATTGTTGAAAGTTAATGAGAGAACAAATGGGTGCAAGCGGAGTTTACGAATAATGGGGAACAGACAAGTACCGAAAAAGATCCTGGTGGCAGTGACTGGTGCCTCGGGCATGCTTTATCTCCAGTCTTTTCTGACAGCCATTGCCGATCTTGATCTGGTGGTGCATGGCATCTGCTCCGAGGCGGGGCAGAAGGTGCTCGGGCTGGAAAAGGGGATAAGCCCGCAGGATCTGCCGACGGTCAGCGCCTGGTTTGACTGCCGAGATTTTGCAGCGCCTCCTGCCTCCGGTTCCAGCGGCTATGATGCCATGCTGGTCCTGCCCTGCAGTATGGGAACCCTGGCAGCCATTGCCGCCGGGATCTCGGCCAACCTGATTCAGCGTTGTGCCGATGTGATGCTCAAGGAACGGAAGGATCTGGTGCTGGTGGTGAGAGAAACCCCCTTCAACAGGACGCATCTCAAGAATATGCTGGCGGTCCATGATGCCGGGGCCATTATCTGTCCGCCCATGCCGGGCTATTATCTGCAACCTGCCAGCCTGGAAGAGGCCGCTGATACCTTTTCCTGGCGACTTGCCGACCAGATTGGGCTCGATATCCCCGGTCGGCGGCGCTGGGGCACAGAGGAAAGTAAATGTTGAAAAAGATTGCTGTTCTCCTGGAGATGGTGAAGTTCAAACTCACAATCTTTGCCATGCCTTTTGCCTTGATGGGGGCCTTTCTGGCGGGCCGCGGCGCGCCGGATGGAATGACCTTTCTGTGGATTATCCTGGCCATGGTGGGGGCCAGAACCTGCTCCATGGGTTTTAACCGGATTGTTGACCGCCATTTTGATCGCGCCAACCCCCGGACGGCAGGCAGGGCAATACCTGCCGGCGAGGTACATCTGGTGGAGGCCTGGGCCATGGTAATTCTGGCCGGGCTCCTTTTTTTCTTTGCCTGCTATAACCTCAACGAGCTGACCCTGAAGCTGGCGCCCCTGGCCCTCTCCCTGACTCTTTTTTATTCCCTGACCAAGCGTTTTACCTCGTTCTGCCATCTGGTGCTCGGTGTGGCCCTGGCCTTTTCGCCTCTGGGCGGTTGGGTGGCGGTCTCGGGAAACCTCTCAGGGTTCCCTTGGGTGCTCTCCCTCGGTGTCCTCTTCTGGGTGGCCGGTTTTGATACTATTTATGCTTGTCTGGATGCGGATTTTGATCGCGACGCAGGCCTGCATTCCCTGCCCTCCCTTCTGGGGCGCGAAAATGCCTTCAGGCTGGCGATTGGTTTTCATATCCTGGCCTTTATCCTCTTTGTTTTGACCGGGGCGCAGGCCCGTCTCAATCTCTGCTATTATATCGGCATCGTGCTCACGGCCGCCGTCCTGTTCTATCAGCATCTGGTGGTCAACCCCAGGGATCTGTCACGAATCCAGGGTTCATTTTTTTCTCTGAACGGGGTGATCAGCCTCACCCTTTTTGCTGCCACCTGGCTTGCCCTGCTGACGGAAAAGGGGTGAAAACAGTGGCAAGCTTCTGTGGGACTCTCTGCTGCGCTCTCGTCCTCTTTTTTGGTGTGATTGCTGCTGTCGCGGCAGAAGCTTCTCCTCTCGGGGCGCCTAATCCCGCGCTGCTGCGTTCCGCTTACGGTGCTGATGAAACCTTTCGCTATGATGTCTCCTGGAGCGGGGGCATCAAAATCGGTGAACTGCGTCTACGGATAAGCCGGACTGCCGGTGATCAGGACAGTTTTGAAATCCATGCCCAGGTTACAGATTACGGGGCCTTCCGTTTTTTCTATCCGGTTGATGACACCTTTGTCACCCAGGTGCAAGGGGAAGAGCGCTTGCCGGTCAAATATGAAGTAGATCAGAAAGAGGGCCGCAGTTACAAGGCGCATCGCCTGACCCTTTATGATCAGGAGACTGGCTTCGTGCGGTACCGGAAAAATGATGAGCCGGAGAAACAGTATGCCGTGGCCGGCAGGGTGCATAATGAGTTTTCATCATTTTTCTTCACTCGGGTGCTTCCCTTTGAGCCGGGCGCATCCGTTATCGTACCCACCTTTGCCGATGATAAACGACATGAAGTGGTGGTTCGGGCCAGGGAGTGGACCTATTTTGATGAAACGCTGCTGGGTCCGGTGAACGTGGTCGAGGTCCTGCCCCGCATGACCTTCAAAGGCTTATATGATAAGAGCGGCGATACGGTGATCTGGTTTACCGATGATGCCTGCCGGGTGCCGGTGCGGATTCGCTCGAAGATCCTGATCGGTTCACTCACCGCAGAGCTTGTTTCGTACCACGGTTTGTCCTGTGGCCGGCGTTGGGATCTGGATAAAAAGGTCTTGAAAGTCAACGGAGATTGAGAAAGGGCATGTAACGGCAATCTGCCCGAGACAGGGTGATACCCTGGCCGTACTACTTATGCCCGGATATCGATGATCCTGCCGGTTGCGGTGTTGGTGGATGATGCAGGTGCGGGGCTTGCTGTAGGGCTTTGCATATTCTGGCTGCTTGCCGTACCCTCCAGCGTTTTTTGCAGAAGCTGAAGAGCCAGCTCCGGTTGTTTATTGGCATACGCTAAAACAGATAAACCACTCTTGGCGCTAATTCCTTCCATGGTAACTCCTCCTTTATCTTTTTATAAAATAGATTGTCAAAGGTCTTTTGTCAAAGGCCTGGCGAAAATAAAAGAGAACGGTTAAATAACTGGGCGTCATCTGCCTTCATTTTTTAGGAAGGTGCTGGCGCTGCCGGGGCAAAACAGCTTGCAACATAAGATCTTGTCGATAATACAAATTTAATACTGTCAGTTCTTAAGACGCCTGCATTCGTAACGCTTGAGAATCATTTAAAGATAATGGATAGCAATCAGTCTGGTCACTTCTGGTTGATTATCAGAGTTATATTTCACTGGCGTTGAACGAAAAAGTGTTTATGTTATTTCCCATTTTATACCCTTGGACAAACAGAGGGCATAATCTGAAATTTGCAATAACTGCATGAAGATTTTATTCTAATAATAAGGAGAGGATAATGAAACTGATTCTGTTGGGCGCCCCTGGTGCTGGAAAAGGCACCGTCGCCAAATTGTTGACCGCACTCGATGGCTCTGTCCAGATTTCCACCGGCGATATCCTGCGTGGTGCTGTTCAGGCTGGAACCGATCTGGGCCGTGAGGCCGAGGGCTTCATGAAACGTGGTGATCTGGTGCCTGATTCCCTGATCATGGGGATCATGGAAAAAAGATTGCAGGAGCCAGACTGCGCCAAGGGTTTTCTCCTTGACGGTTTTCCCCGGACCATTCCTCAAGCAGAGGAATTGACCCAGCTTCTGGAAAAACTCAATATTAAACTGGATATGGCCGTTGATATTGATGTTCCCCGTGATATCATCCTTGACCGTCTCTGTACCCGCCGGACCTGCGAGAATTCGGACTGTCAGGCCATTTATAACGTGAAGTCCAATGCCCCCAAGGTGGAGGGCATCTGTGACAAGTGCGGCGCCAAGGCAGTTCAACGTGAGGATGAGACCGAGACAGCCATTACCCATCGTCTTGAGACCTATAACGAGAAGACCGCCCCTCTTATCGGTTTTTACCGGGAGAAAGGCCTGCTGATGAGTGTGCCTGCCACCTCCAGCGATGATGTGATTAACGCAGTGAAGGCGAAACTGAATCTGTAGAATTTTAGGTGCCGTAATAAAATAAGCAGTGCCTTGTTGCTTATTTTATTACGGCACCTTATGCCGCTTCCAGGAAACAGCCAATCTTTTCCGGTTGTTTCCTGGAGTGGCGTCTGGCAGATAACACACGGGGAGGCTGTTCGGCTATGACCGGTCAGCCTCCTTTTTTAACTCAAGGTACCCTCAAACAAGGAGTTGTGGACAAATGACTCAGACAATTGTGAAAACTGATTTTGCGGGGCTCAACCTGGTGCATCGGGGAAAGGTCAGGGATATGTATGCCATCCCCGGTCATGATGATAAGCTGCTCATGGTGGCCACCGATAGGATCTCTGCCTATGATGTGGTGATGGATGATGCGGTTCCGGGCAAGGGCAGGATTCTCACCCAGATCTCCCTCTTCTGGTTTGACCTGCTGGGCGACATTGTTGACAACCACCTGATTACCGCCGATGTGGATGAATATCCCGCGCTCTGTCAACCCTATGCCGATCAGTTGCGCGACCGCTCCATGCTGGTTCGTAAAACCCAGCCCCTGTCTATAGAGTGCATTGTCCGCGGCTATCTCTCCGGTTCCTTCTGGAGTGCCTATAAGAAAAATCCAACGGTCTGTGGCTTTGAACTGCCCGCGGGTATGCAGGAATCTGACCAGTTTCCCCAGCCTCTCTTTACCCCCTCCACCAAGGCGGCCCTGGGCGACCATGACGAGAATATCTCCGTTGCCACCATGGAGACCATGGTGGGCAAGGAGCGGGCTCGTGAGATCGCGGATATCAGCATTAAATTGTATAGCCGGGCCGCAGATTATGCCCGGAAAAAGGGGATCATCATTGCCGATACCAAGTTTGAGCTTGGTCAGCTGGGCGACCGGCTGATCTTGATTGACGAGGTGCTGACCCCTGACTCCTCTCGCTTCTGGCCTGTGGATGAATATCAGCCGGGCAGGGGCCAGGCAAGTTTTGACAAGCAGTTTCTGCGCGATTATCTTTCCTCTCTCGATTGGGACAAGACCCCGCCGCCACCCAAACTTCCAGCGGAGATCATTGAAAAGACAAAGTCCCGCTACGAAGAAGCCCTGCGGAGGCTTACCGAGGGCTAAGTTCTCAGGACAGGGTAAGGTCGTCATCGGGATGGCAGAAACAACAGTCGCTCTCTTCCCCCAGTCCTGTTCTGCGTAAGGAGCCGTGGCGAAACGCTCAGGACAATAGTGCTTGTGGCGTCACGGCTCCTGCATTCTCAAGGGCCGCTATCTTGTTTCACGGTTATTCTACGGGAGAATGAAAGCCATGCTCGATTTTACGGAATATACCAAAATTTTTATCGCCCTGCTGGCCATAGTCAATCCCATCGGGGCAATTCCCATTGTCATGGCCCTGACCGCAGATGCCTCGGAGGAGGAATTTAAGCGGACCACTAAGATCACGGTGATTTCCGTCCTGGTGATCTTGCTCACTGCCCTGTTGACGGGTGAATTGCTGCTCGGCTTTTTTGGTATCAGTATCAGTTCCTTCAGGGTCGGTGGCGGAATCCTGATTCTGCTCATGGCCATATCCATGCTCCATGCCCGGCAGAGTCCGATCACATTCAGCAAGGAAGAGGCCAGTGACGGGAACCGGGAATCGGTGGCAGTCGTTCCCATATCCATGCCTCTGCTTGCCGGCCCCGGGGCCATAAGTACAGTCATTCTCTATACCCAAAAAAGCCACGCACCTCTGCACTATCTGTGTATGGGTTTGGATATCTTGCTGCTGGTGCTGGTTTTATGGGTTGCTTTCCTCTCCATTCCCTGGATCTCCAAACATACCACCCAGACAGGTATCAATATCTTTTCACGGGTCATGGGGCTGATTCTGGCCGCCATTGCCGTGGAATTTATTGCCAATGGCTTGAAGGGCTTGTTCCCAGTCCTTGCCTGAATGATTCGAACAAAAAAAGCCATGATCGCCCATTTTTAGGGTGAGCATGGCTTTTTTTTTGTGTGGATTATGCTTTCGGATGGCAAGATATACGTATTATGTCTTCGTATTTTGAAAGTCTGCTCGGTGCGATACGCGTAATGATGAGACCGAAACACCTCGCGAACCTGATCCATGAACCTGATATCGGGATTCGGATGAAATTGTGGTTTGTTTTCCTTTGACTTTCCATAATACGTCTCATAGTATCGTAATATCTAGAAATCAACCATAGAAGATGCAATAAGCGGACAAGAAACTCTTTGAGTTTCTATGTTTCATAGATCAATATAGAAATAAGCGGAAATTCCGTCCATCTATAATAGGTGATATGATGGAAAGATTTCCACGTATTACACTGTTGGCCTTCTTTATTCCCTGAATGTGCAACTAAAAACCCAGCAAAGAGAAACAAATAAAAACGCAGGAGCCAATAGTCATCATCTTGGAAACTAAAACTATCCTCACTCTTATTGGCTTTGTGGTTGTCCTTTTTGGGTATATTGCCGTCCACCGTCTTTCCGACTGGAGGAGTAAAAGAACTGAGCTTAGAACTGCTGTTATTGCTTACAAATCTGCTTTTGCCCCCGAAATTGCTGCCATCAGCAATAATTCTTTCGCCATCAACACCTTTACTATTGCTTTGCAGCTCCACGAGTCCGCTGTTGACACCATCCGTCCTATCTTGCCCGAAGACTACCAACGGAAACTGCAAGAGGCATGGGATGAATATCGCGGCAAAGACAATAACCTTGGTTTTGACGACTTTGGCTTTGTTCAAGCTACCAGTGCCACATTCATGCTTATTGATGATAAAAAACATTTTTATGACTTTAAAAAAAGATTTCATAATCTTCATAGTTGTCTCGATAAATTGAAATAAAAACTGCCAACAATACGCTAAAGCAGACCAGCGGAATCAGCCTCGAATTTCAAAAATCATCCGGTGGCCGCTGGCTGCTTACCTTGGTCGTTAGCTAGAAAACCAAATATGATCAGTAGCTTTCAACCCACCGCGAGAGTTATAAGGCAACCCCTTGCACAATACTGCTATCAAGTTTTGCGCATCGGCTTCCCTTGCAAATCGTAAAGCTGATATAGTATCTCTTGACCACCAATAATATTCACAGAAACAGACAGCCACACAGGTTCACCACCTTCAACACCTTCAACCAACCATCCATACTCGTCCGGATTTTCTTTGATTTCATCCATTTTTATTCTCCAGTTAATTAAATAATTTGCTAACAATGCGCTACAGGTGACGGGAACAAGCGCATCGTTTCAAAGTTATCTCAGGCCCGCACCTGAGTTTTGCGTTAGCCTTCATTACGGGAGCCATAACCACCACCGGCCACCGTGTTCAGGGTAGTCAAGACAGTTCCAGCGGCACCCATTACTTTTACCGTCTTTCGCCATGTGCCAATGCCCGAAAAACCATAAATCCGGTCGACATTTTTCGAGAACATATTCGAGAGCCACACATGACGGGTCATTAACTTTGGCCAGATTACCGCCCCGCAAAGAGGGGAAAAAAGAGGTTGGGCAGGTATGAGAAACCACAATGTCAACCATCCCGGCATCCAGCATTTTATCCAGGTCTTTGTCCTTGATCGTTTCTTCTGGAAACCAGTCATGCCCAGGAGTACGCATCCCCTTGTCAATCGAATCAGCCCCGCCAGCGAAAAGAACAGTCCTTCTGTCTGGCAAGGTGAGTTTGCTGCCCCTGGAGCAGAAGAACACCCCATCGTACATTTCGTGAATCTGGCCGTCCTGGGGCAAAAGTGGGTGCTCTTCATGGTTGCCATCACACCAGTATATTTTTGCTTTTCCAGGCTTTAAACCTTTAAGCAGCCATTTTTTCTGCTGTCCATAAAGAACTGGCTTGCTCACTTCCATTTTTGGCCACCAGCCAAAGTCACCACAACACAGCACTATATCGGGGTTTTTCTTTGTAATCAGGGCGTTGAGTTTTCCCCAGTCCCCATGCAAATCTCCGACGACCAAAACCTTCATTGTATAACCCCCAGGCTAACGAATAAGGTTAGATTGTGAGAGCGAAGCGAACCACAATCTGAACCGTTTGTTGGACAAGCCCGGTCAGAATATATAGAAAATATCTTTTTGGGGTGTGTTGCCGGATCAGGCAGATGGAAGG
>Ga0180732_1000084_pt1 | contig 99368 bp, 74 predicted proteins | sample KR11_01MetaG_FD_148674 | JGI IMG/M metagenome (GOLD analysis project Ga0180732, IMG submission 148674) | Groundwater microbial communities from the Olkiluoto Island deep subsurface site, Finland - KR11_0.1 MetaG | ecosystem: Environmental > Aquatic > Deep subsurface > Groundwater | place... | reverse complement strand
GACGCATTGGGGTACTAATTCCATTTTTTACCACACCCTCTTTTGTGCAACGTCTGCGAGGCATTGCAGAAGTATTAAGTAAGAATGAATATGAATTGGTGATTTATCCGGTAAACTCACGGTCTCAAGAGACCAGTTACTTAGAAACACTTCCACTGCGCTCAACGCTTGATGGATTAATCATCGTCTCGCAAACTTTTGACAATACCATTGCTCAAAGGTTATTAAGTAATGATCTTGAAACCGTTTTGATTGAATATTACCATTCTCATTTTTCGACTGTTGAAATTGATGACGTTTCAGGTGGGTATATGGCAACCAAGTATTTGATCAAAAAAGGTTATAAAAAGATAGCTTTCATTGGCGGGCAGATTAAGCCTGAATTTGGACACGATCCTATAGCCAAGAGAATGGAAGGTTACCAAAAAGCCCTTATTGAACATAATATTAAACTGCCGGATGATTTCATCAACGAATATGCATTTGATCCTGGTATAGTCTTAAAAAACCTGGTAAAGCATGGTTTACCTCTTGCGTTTTTTGCTGCAACTGATCTTCAGGCAATCGCATTAATCAAGCAAGCCAGAATTCTCGGTTTGCGAGTGCCTGAAGATATTTCGATTGTTGGATTTGACGATATCGACGTGGCGGATTCATTTGGTTTAACCACTGTACATCAACCATTGGATGAATCTGGAAAAATAGCCACGAATTTGCTTTTATCGCGCCTGACAGAATCTTCTCAACCAATTCAACATATAAGGTTGCCACTGAAGGTTATTGAAAGGGAAACAGCTTAATGCTACTATGTGAAATGTTAAAGGAGGTGTTTCGGATCAATTTTTATGTTGTGAATTTTGAACAATCTTGTTTTTTGGTTAACTTGTAAAAAGGAGAGAGAAATGACTAAGAAGTTTATGCCCGTATTTACAATGATTTTGGTTTTGGCGTTCATCCTGACTGCATGCGCCACACCAACCGCAGCCCCTGTTGCCACTGAAGCACCTGCTGCAGATGCAACTGAAGCCCCCGTTGCTACCGAAGCCGCTCCTGAACCTGTTACGATTGTCCTCTGGACAAAAGAAGGCGAAGCTGATGGCGGTTTGCAATATGTGCAGGGTTTGGCAGATGCCTTCACTGCACTTTATCCGAATGTAACTTTTGAAGTTGTGAATAAAGAAGTCGAGACACTTCGTGAAGACTTCCAGACCTCAAGCCTTGCTGGTGATCCCCCTAGTTTGCTCTGGACTGTCAGCGATCATGCTGGACCTTTCACAACTGCTGGATTAATCCAACCTGTGGATGAACTCTTCGACATGAGCAAATATGTTGAGAGTGTTGTTATGAACGGCAGCACCTGGGCAGTCCCCATTTCTTCTGGCAACCACCTGATGCTGCTCTACAACAAATCCATGGTTCCAACACCCCCTGCGACCACAGATGAATTTGTTGAAGTTGCTAAGAGTTTGACCTCCGGTGATGTTTATGGTTTTGCATACAATCAGACTGAACCATTTTTTGCTAATCCCTGGTTAGGTGGTTTTGGTGGAAGTGTGTTTGCAGAAGATGGTGTTACACCCACGCTAAACACGCCTGAAATGGTTGCAACCATGCAGTTCTTGTATGACATCAAATATGCAACCCCGATTATGCCACTTGAAAGCGATTACAATGGCGCAGATACCCTTTTCAAAGAAGGCAAAGCTGCCATGTTGATCAATGGTGACTGGTCTCTTGCTGGATACAAAGAAGCATTAGGCGACAATTTCGGTGTTGCACCTATGCCTGAAGTTTCATCCACTGGTATGATGCCTGCACCTATGACCTCTGGTGTCTACTTCATGATCCCGGTTGATCTTGCTGGCGCCGAACTTGACGCAGTAAAAATGTTTGTCGAATTTGTTACCAACCTTGAGAATCAGACTTCCATGGTTACCACTCTGGCTCGTCTGCCTGGTTCAATTGAAGCCTTGTCTATCGATGCGATCACCAGTGATCCCATCTTAAAAGCATCCAGTGAAGCCATGACTTACGGAACACCCATGCCAACAGTTATTGAAATGCGTTGTGTTTGGGATTCTTGGAAACCGGAGATGATTTCAATGCTTGCGTCTGCATCTGGAACTACCCCCGAAGATGCTGCTGCCAATATGCAGGCCGCTGCTGAGACCTGCATTGGACAACTTGAGTAATATAATTTGTGAATAAACGGAATCAGGGGAGAAATCCCCTGATTCCAATTCATTTTTAAAAGGTACTTGTTCCAACTGAAGAGAGGATGGAGACAGCAAATGATTACTTCTGATGTCATCCTGAAAAGTTTGAATGAGGTTGGGGTCACTGTATTATATGTTCTTGGGGGAACGGTAGTAATAGAGTTTATTTTATGGCTATTATTGGTAAGGCTCTTAAAGTGGCGATATGCAATGCCTTTTATGTTATTGACGCCTGCGTTAATTGGTTTGTTAGTATTGGTTGTTTATCCTCTGGTATGGGAAGCCAATCTATCTTTCATGAATATGAGTTTAAAACATTTTAGGAATCCAATATATATTGGTTTTGATAATTACATACGAGTATTCAAAGAACCAGTACTTAAACAAATCTACTTTTTTCCTTTGTTAGGCCAGACAGTTTTATGGACGGCAATTAATATTACCTTCCATGTGGTTATCGGAATGGTATTAGCTCTCTTGTTGAACCGACAAATGCGTGGAAAAGGGATTTATCGCATGTTATTGATCATCCCTTGGGCTGTGCCTCAAGTTATTGCTGTACTTGCATGGCGGGGTGAATTCCATTATGAATTTGGTTTTGTGAATATCATGTTAAAAGCCTTAGGATTTCAACCTCTGCAATGGTTGAGTGAGCCTGTAGCTAACTTCGCCGCAATGTGCATTACTAATATATGGTTGGGAATTCCTTTTATGATGGTAATTCTATTGGGTGGTTTACAAAGTATCGCTGGAGAATACTATGAGGCGGCTGAAATAGATGGCGCCAACGCATGGCAGCGATTTTGGAAAGTTACATTTCCATTGATGAAGCCAGTGTCTACTCCTGCAATCATTCTAGGAACAGTATGGACATTTAACAATTTTAATGTCCCATTTTTTATAAATCAAAACGAACTTGAAACCTCAGATATATTGGTAACCGGTTTATTCAGAGCAGCATTCCAATATAATCGATACAGTTTTGCTGCTGCATTTGCATTTGTTATTTTTGCAATCCTGGTAACTTACTCGATAGTGTATTTGCGATCCTCAGGGGCGTTGAAAGGAGTTCGAGATTGAATGCCAATACGAATTCTCAACCTGAACGAAAAATAAAGATGCAAAAAAAATCCTTTTTCAATAGTGGAAGAGAAGATAGTCCATTTAAAAGGATTCTAATTCACGCAACCTTATGGATTGCATGTTTGATTTCTATTTATCCAATCACTCGTATATTAAGTGTCGCTCTGCGACCGGGTAATCGACTGCTCTCTGCGGATTTAGCAATTATTCCAATCGGAGCAACACTGGAGTCTTTTCGGATTGTCTTTTTTGAAAAACCTTTCTTGAGTTGGATATGGAATAGTTTAACCATTACAGTTGCTACAGCCATTATTGGTGTAATTTTGGCAGCAACTTCTGCCTATGCATTTTCTAGATATAAATTTCCGGGCAGATCCGTCGGGTTAATTTTTTTGTTGACCACTCAGATGATTCCGGCCGTCATGTTGTTGGTACCAATTTATATATTGGCAATTAAATTGGGTTTAGTAGGGACCTATAGAGGATTAGTTGTTGCATATGCAGTTACAGCAATTCCCTTTAGTATTTGGATTTTGAAAGGGTATTACGATACCATTCCAATAGATCTTGAAGAAGCGGCGAGAATTGATGGTTGTTCTGAGCTACAGGCTTTTATGAAAATCTTGCTGCCACTTTCGACCCCTGCTCTGGCAATTGTATTCCTTTTTAATTTTACAACTGCCTGGAACGATTATTTATTAGCAAGAATAATGCTGGGGTCAAAAGAAGATTTGCTTACATGGCCTTTAGGCTTGCAACGTTTACAGGGGCAATTTGTAACACAATGGGGGCAATTTTCGGCAGCATCAATACTTGTTGCCATACCGGTCATGATTCTGTTCCTGTATACATCCAAGTATTTGATTTCTGGATTAACGCTTGGAAGTGTAAAGGGGTAGTCAGACAATTTACAGCAGGGAGGCTTACAACCTCCCTGTTTATTTTTTAGAAGAATTATGGAAAAAATGAACAGAAAAAATATCTGGTTTGTGGCATTAGTCATTGCGTTAATATTATTGATAGTGTTGATATTTTTGTTAAACAAGCCAATAACACAAAATCTCTCTCTTGTGCCAGTTCCTGATGTCACTTCCAATAATCAGAGTATTTATGGATTTGAGGATCCGCAATGGTGGGAGCATGCAGTATTCTACGAAATATTTGTACGAAGCTTCAACGATTCAAATGGTGATGGTATTGGAGATTTTGCAGGCCTTACTTCAAAATTAGATTATTTGAATGACGGAGATCCATCGACAGATACTGACCTTGGCATTACAGCTATTTGGTTGATGCCAATTTTTCCGTCCCCCAGTTATCATGGATATGACGTCACTGATTACTATTCAATTAATCCTGATTATGGGACGATGGAAGATTTTAATCTTTTCTTGAACGAAGCTCACAAACGGGGGATTCATGTAATACTGGATTTTGTGATTAATCACACTAGTGTTGAACATCCATGGTTTGTCAATTCGCTAGACATTAATAATGAATACCATGATTGGTATATATGGTCAGAGACAAATCCCGGTTACAAAGGACCATGGGGTCAAGATGTTTGGTTTCCGTCAAGTGGTATGTTTTATTACAGTGTCTTTTGGCAGGGTATGCCTGATTTGAATTATAGAAATGCTAACGTCACAGCCGAAATGAATAAAGCTGCAAGTTATTGGATAAATGACATTGGTGTGGATGGATTCCGCATAGACGGTGCAAAACATCTCATTGAAGATGAAAAAATCCAGGCTAATTCTAAAGAAACAATTGCATGGTTTCAATCTTTTTATGACTTATATAAAGGTTGGAACGCAAAAGCCATGACAGTCGGTGAAGTATGGGATTCTTCGAAAAACATAACAACCTACCTGGAATCTGAAAGTTTTGACATGGTGTTCAATTTTGATTTAGCTGGCGATATTATCTCAATGGTTAAATCAGGCCAGGCAAACAGCCTGGGATCAAGCATCACCACTGAGTCATATTTGTTTCAAGGTTATACAATGGGTACATTTTTGACGAATCACGATATGGATCGGGTTATGTCACAATTGAACAACAATCAAGATTTAGCTAAAAACGCTGCCACAATTTTACTTACTTCCCCTGGAACTCCATTTATTTATTATGGAGAAGAAATCGGAATGACAGGTGAAAAGCCTGATGAAAAAATTCGAACCCCCATGCAGTGGACCGGAGAAGATCTTGCAGGTTTTACTACTGGCAAACCATGGCAATCAATCAATAGCAATTATCCAGAAGTTAATGTGGCTCTTGAGTCCGTTGACCCTCAATCCTTGCTTTCACATTACCGCGATTTGATCAGAATTCGACTGACAAATTCTGCTCTGCTCGAAGGCAAATTCATCAAAGTCAATGTTTCAAGCCCACAACTTTTTGCAGGTTTGCGAGCGGAGGATTTAGAGGCTGTATTAACGATTGTGAATTTAAAAAATACCGAGGTTGAGAATCCAACTTTTTCTTTTAAAAAGGACTTAAATCCTGGTCTTTACAATGTAGATTTGTTACTTGGTGATAAACCATTTTCAGAAAGTATAAATTTGGTTCAAGTTGGTGAAAAAATCGATTTTTCACTTCCCATAACAGTAATGCCATATGAAAACTTAATTATCAAGCTTATACCTATCAATTGAGACTCAACGTTACTAATTTGCTTTTGATGAATTTCAAGGAGTTTGTAATGAAAAATGCAATTAAAATGTTTTCAATAATAACCATACTTCTTTTACTCATTTCTGCTTGCGATATTGCAACACCATCACAAACCGAAGGTATTAGCATAAATACTGTAATTCCACCAATTGCTGATGTTGATGTCTTATATGTCAATCTCACCTGGCATCAACATCAACCTTTGTATTACAAAAATGATGACGGCGTTTATACGCGGCCGTGGGTGCGGGTGCATGCAACTAAAGATTATTACGATATGGCGGCTATTGTAAAAAATTATCCAAATGTGCACCTCACTTATAACCTCACACCGGTATTGATGAAGCAATTGGATGACTTTGTGAATAATGGGGCAAAAGATTATTATTGGGTTTTGAGTGAAAAGGCTGCAAGCGAATTATCAATTGATGAGAAAAAATTCATATTAACCCGTTTTTATGACGCCAATTGGACAAATATCATCGAAAGGTTTCCACGTTATAAAGAATTGCTTGATCTACGTGGTGGAACCGATGAAACGGCAATTTTAGCTGCCATGGACAAGTTTTCTGAGCAAGATTTTCGAGACCTGCAGATATGGTTTAACCTTGCCTGGTTTGACCCAACCTGGCTGGAACAGGAACCACTCAAGGCTCTGGTCGGAAAGGGAAAAAATTATTCTGAAGCGGATAAAGTAATTTTGTTTGATCAGGTGCGATTTGTCATGGCTCAGGTAATCCCCATACATAAGGAATTACAGGATGCAGGTCAAATCCAGGTCATTACTACCCCTTATGCACACCCGATTCTTCCGCTAATTTACAACAGCGATGAAGCAGCGGTGGGCAATCCTTCAGCAGAGCTACCCGAACGGTTTTCATGGCCAAATGATGCCATTGCGCATCTACGTAAAAGTGTCGAGATGTATACAGAATTATTTGGCATAGCCCCGGTCGGATTGTGGCCTGGAGAAGGTGCTGTATCTCAGGATATTATTCCCCTGGTTGCCAAAGCGGGGTACCAATTTATGCAAACTGGTGAACATGTCTTGGCAGAATCTCTAGGCATTGGAAGTTTTACTCGAGATTCGAACGAAACCGTCCAGGAAGCCGATGATTTGTATCGGCCTTATTATGTAACTTCAGATAAAGGGGATAAGGTTGCTGTATTTTTCAGAGATCATGCCTTATCTGACAAAATCGGTTTTACTTATTCACAAACACCTGGAGAAGAAGCGGCATCTGATCTGATGCAACGATTGGAAAATATTCGTTCCCAGTTGAAGGATCAGAATGCTGAAGGGCCCCACATTGTGAGCATAATTTTGGATGGGGAGAACGCCTGGGAATACTATCCAAATGATGGTGTGGAATTCTTAAATTCGCTTTATGCCAAACTAAATGAGAGTGAAACGATTAAGACTGTGACTCCTTCAGAATATCTGTCCTTATATCCTGAACAAAGAGAATTGGATCACTTATTCTCAGGCGCATGGTTCAGCCCGAATTATGACACCTGGATAGGCGAAACTGAAGAGACCCAGGCATGGAATTATCTGGGAAAAGTAAGAGAATATTTGTCAAAATATGATGTGACTCATAAAAGAGAAGCCTCTGCAGAAGCCATTGCTACCGCTCAAGATTATATGTATCTTGCAGAAGGGTCAGACTGGTTCTGGTGGTATGGGACGGACCAAGAGTCTGGGGTGGATGAATACTTTGATACAGGTTTTAGAGCATTGTTGGCAAAAGTTTATGAATCCTTGGGTGACCCGGTTCCAACCTTTGTGAATGTTCCTATCATTCCAAAAAGGCCTGAGACCCCGGAAGTGGTTTTATCTGGAACCGATTCTCCAATAATTGATGGAATTGCCACTTCTGACGAATGGGATAGCGCAGCAATTTATGCTGTTGGGGCAGATTCCAGTGCACCAGAATTGGCTTACACAATGGATGGTAAAAATATTTATATTCGACTTAATTTTGCGCAGCCACTTCTTCCTGAAAGCAGAATCGGCGTCTACGTAAATATTCCGAGCGGTGAAGAAAATTACCCCTTTTCAAAAGAAGTAGAGAAAGGTAGTGAAGTTTTATTGGGCATTAGTGCGACTCATCTCTTTGAGTGGGATGGTACAGATATAACCCTGCTTATAGCCAGTGTTGATGGTTGGGTTGAGCTGGAAAAGGCAGGCAAGGCTCGATTGAATAATTTGACCTATGAAATGGCAATTCCGTTAACTTCTATGGGAGATATTGCAGCCGGTGATGATATTCGCATGACCGTACTTGTTCAACCCGAGAATATGATTTTGCCCTCTACTGGCCCGGCACAAATAATTCTACCAGATCTCGGACTTTCGACATTGCTTCTTGAGGTCGGTGACCCTGCTGGTGATGACAAAGGTCCGGGAACTTATTTATATCCCACTGATACAGTGTTTTCAGCCCAAAACTTTGATATTGAAAAGTTTACTATCTCATACGATGCAAGTAATCTTATTTTCACTTTCAAATTCTTTGGTGCTGTTCCAAATCCATGGGGATCAGGATCAAATCTTTCTCTTCAGTCCCTAGATGTTTATATTGATAAAGACCCGGGTATGGCAACTGGAAACAGGTTAATGTTACCTGGCAGGAATGCAGCCCTATCCATGGGGAATGGATGGGAGTATGCGATTTGGGCAGAAGGATGGACGCCTGGTATTTACACCCCGGATGCAGTTAGCGGCGAACCTAAAAAGACCAACACTTCTTTTAAGATTATCGTTGATCCAAATGCCCAATTAGTTACCTTACGTGTTCCATTTGAAGCGTTAGGAGAAGGTGATCCAGCCACTTGGGGATATTCTGCTATAGTTATGAGCCAGGACGGCTTTCCATCAACCGGGGTTTGGCGTGTACGCGATGTTCAATCCACAGCAACACAATGGAAGTTTGGTGGAGCGCCAGAGGATACAAACCATACACGGATCATTGACATGGCTTGGCCTGAATTGTCAGTAAAAAGTCAGGAGGATTATTTGAGCAACTATAATTCATCGACAGCCTCCATTGATTCTTTGACTGCCGATGATTTCGCACAAATTGATTTGTTATTTGTAAAATAGATAAGTCGTTTTTTTCAATTTAGAACATGCAGAAAAACTTTTCTGCATGTTCTTTGATATATGAACCTTTATTCGGGTAAAATTGTATTTATCAATATAAATGAATCGATGGATTAAGATGGAATCAGTAGTCACTAGCATTTCTTCAACTCGTACAACAGTTGAAATCATCTTGCCAGATGGCAGGGTATATACCGGTCAACGTGGCGCCACGCTTGAAGAATTATTGCAAATGCTGCCTGAATGGGATAACCCGCCCATCATGGGAGCAGTGGTAAATGGCGAATTACGCGAATTAACCTTTGCAATTGAACTGGATTCACGCATTAGTTTAATCACAATGGGTGATGATGACGGGGCTCGGATTTATCGTCGTTCTATTACTTTTTTATTGGAAGCTGCATTTGAAGAATTATTCCCAGAAGCTCAGATGACGCTAGATCATTCAGTCTCTTCAGGTGGATATTATTGCCAGGTCTTTTCAAAAAACGAATTCACAATCCGTGAGATCGATCAGTTGAAAAAAAGAATGAAAGAATTGGTCGAAGAGAACCTTCAATTTACTCGACAGACAGTGCCACTGGATGATGCAATCAGTTACTTTCAAACAAAAGGCTTGATTGACAAGGTACAGCTATTGAAATATCGTCAAAAAGAGTATCTTGTGCTCTACAAGCTTGATGAACATCAAGATTACCATCATGGTTATATGGTGCCATCTACTGGTTACTTGAAATGGTTTGATCTTGACCTCGTTGGTGAAGGATTTGTTTTGCGTTTTCCGCGACGGAACTCTCCCAAAACCATCGGTCCCATGACCAGTTATCCAAAGCTGTTAAGTACATTCAGGCAATATGGCAATTGGCTGCACCGCTTGGGCATCGAATCAGTCGGAGCGCTCAACGACGCTATTCAAGCAGGCAATATACGTGAGATCATATTGGTCTCAGAAGCATTGCATGAGCTTCAGATCAATGATGTTGCACAGCATATTGCAGAGAAATCTGACGAATCGCGCATTATCCTTATTTCAGGTCCATCCTCTTCTGGAAAGACTACTTTTTCAAAACGATTAACGGTTCAATTACTTGCGAATGGTTTTTCACCTTTTCCCGTTGAGATGGATAACTATTTTGTCAATCGTGAAGATACCCCAAAAGATAAATTTGGCAAATATGATTTTGAATCCATCCGTGCCATGAATACCAGGCAGTTAGCCAGCGATTTAAAACGATTGATTGCGGGAGAAGTAATTCAATTGCCTCATTATGATTTCAGAGAAGGACTAAGCAAACCAGGTCAGGTGGTGAAGTTGCGTCCAGATCAGATGATTATTCTTGAGGGGATTCATGGATTGAATCCAAAGCTTTTGCCAGATATTGATCCCGCATCAACATTTAAGATTTATGCATCCTGCTTAACGCAGTTAAACCTTGACCGATATAACCGTATATCTACAACGGATACCCGGCTGCTAAGAAGAATTGTGCGAGACTCGCGAGAACGCGGATACACCGCACAGCAGACCATCCACAATTGGGATTCAGTGCAGCGAGGCGAGAAGGAAAATATCTTCCCATACCAGGAATATGGCAATAAATTGTTTAATTCCGCTTTGGTGTATGAATTATCAGTGCTAAAATCTTTAGTAGAACCTTTATTGAGGCAAGTTAATTTTGGAACCATGGAATACGTGGAAGCTAAAAGACTGCTGGCTTTTCTGGATTGGTTCATGCCCATCGATACAAAATTAATCCCCGACAATTCCATTTTGCTGGAATTTGTAGGGGGATCAATTTTTAATGAATTTAAATTGTGGTCACCTAAAGAGTAAGCGGAATTATCCTTCGCGCAACTTCGCTTTGATGACTTTGCTGAGTCTTGCAATACCTTCATTTATCAGCTCAGGTTTGGTGCAGGAGAAATTCAAGCGCATGCTGCTTTCACCGCCGCCGCAGGCAAAGAAATTTTCTCCAGGTACATAAGCCACTTTTTGTAATACGGCATCTTTGAACATTTCGATGGCATTTATTTGTTCAGGCATGTTAACCCATAAGAATAAACCACCCTGGGGATTCGTCCAGGTGACGCCATTGGGCATGTGTTCTTCAAGTGACTCAATCATTACATTGCGCCGTTCGCGATAAGTATCTTGAATCAATTTCACATGGCGGTCTAAATATCCGTGCTGACCGACTTCATGCGCCACGATCTGGTTGAAGGTTGAAGTGTGCAGATCAGCACCCTGTTTGGCAAGCACAAGTTTATTGATCACGTCTGTCGGGGCGATTACCCAGGCCAGGCGAATACCGGGGGCCAGAATTTTCGAGAAAGTGCTTAAATAAATGACATTACCAGAATAAGCGTTGGTTTTATCGCGCATTTGAGAATCGAGCAACTCGACTGCCGGCAAATCTTCACCTTCGTAGCGGAGTTGGCCATATGGATCATCTTCAATAATGGGCACACCGTATTGATCGGCAAGTTTGATTAGTTGTTTTCGCCGTTCAAGAGTAAGTGTACAGCCGGTTGGATTCTGGAAATTTGGCAGAACATAGATGAATTTAGGGCCTTTGCGCAGAGCGTCTTCCAATTTGCGAGTATCCATACCTTCATCGTCCAGGGCGACGGGGATGTAATCTGCACCGTATGCATTCCAGGCCTGGATGGCGCCAAGATAGGTCGGGTTTTCAACCAGAATGCGATCACCATGATTTATAAAAATCTTTCCAAGTAGATCAAGCGCCTGTTGAGAACCGGAGGTGATCATGATGTTTTCTTTGCTGACGCCGATTCCCAGGCGGTTGGTATAACGGGCAATCATCTCACGCAATGGAACGTAGCCGTCAGTGGTGCCGTATTGCAGCGCTTCGGCGCCTTGATGATCCAGTACATAATTGCAGGCACGGCGAAACTCTTCCACTGGAAAAACTTCCGGTGCAGGTAGACCACCTGCAAACGAAATAACATCCGGTTGTTCCGTCAGCTTCAGTAACTCTCGAATTGCCGAAGCTTTCATACGTTGTGTACGCTGCGCATAGCGGAAATCCCACGGAGTTTGCATATTGATCGATTGCTCCTTTTCTTATCCTGTTTGAATTAAGAAATTGGAAAACGACTTACCACAACGGCCGGAGTCGGAAGTGAAATTCGATCTCCGGTTTCTAACGTAGCAGGGGCCACTAGTGACAAATTCTCAGCACCCTGGAAGATTGAGATGGGGGTGTTTACCACTGCACTGCGAGTTTCTACAAAAGCCTGACCGGTCAAATAACCTTCTTTATCAATTGCACAACTGGTGACCTTGCCAATGACTTTGCCTTTGGCATCCATCACGGGGTCGCCATTGTGTGCCATGCGCACCCCTTTATCGGTAAATCTGAAGCGAGCTACAATACCTGATCGGGCTTTTTCTTTTTCAATATAAGCACTTCGACCGATGAACCAGGGTTTGTATATTTTGACGTAAGAACCAAAACCTGCTTCTGAAACGCTGAAGTTATCTTCGCCACCCATTTCATGCCCATATAGGGGCAGACCGGCTTCGGTGCGAAGCGAATCACGGGCACCCAAACCGCAGGCTTTCATACCCAGGGGTTCACCTACCTTACAAATGGCATCCCAAAGGGCTGGTGCTTTATCGGGATGGACGAATAATTCGAAAGCCATTTTCTCGCCAGTATAACCGGTGCGAGAAACGACAAGATCAAACCCGCCAATCACGACTTCACATAATTCAGTTCGTTTTAAAGCTTTGACTTTTTTCAGGGTCGTTTCGTCACAGCCAAGTGAAAGTAGAATGTCTCTGGATTTAGGACCCTGTAGGGCAATATCCACACGCATATCTGCGCCAGCTTTGGCGTCTCGAAGGTTGCGCAGGGTAACACCGGCACCAAAGGTTTTAATCCACGGGCGTTGAGCATCGATCATGACTTTACCTTCGCGAACGGCGTTCAGCCATGCCCAATCTTTGGCATCATTGGAGGCATTGACCACCACCAAATATTTATTGGTGTCACGACGATAAACGAGGGTGTCATCTATTACATTGGCTTCAGGATCAAGGAAGTGAGTGTAACAGGATTCTCCAACAGCCAGCGAATTGATATCGTTTCCGCAAACTGTCTCGAGGAATAGCGCGGCATGAACACCTTCCGCCTGGAAGACACCCATGTGTGACACGTCAAACAAGCCGGCAACCTGGCGGCATGCCAGATGTTCTTCAACCACGGAGGTATACCAAACGGGCATTTCCCACCCGGCGAAGGGGATAATTTTTGCACCCATCTTTTTGTGGGTTTCGTAGAGAGAGGTTCTCAATAATTCGGTGGATTCTTTTTCTTCCCATACAAAGGCTGGCAATGGTGTGCCTTTGGGCTGGGTTTGGCCAATAAAATAAGGTTTCTGACTGATACCTAGCTCGCCATCTGCAATCACAGGTGCCGATTCAAGGTCTTCGATGACCGCGACGCTGCCAGGGATGCGGCGAGGAATGTCTTTGTCAAAGGTGATATAACCTTCTGCCAAACCGCGCAGGAAGGTGGCTGCCAGACCGAATTTTTCGCGTGCAAAGCTGAAGCGATAGGCATTGCCATCCACATTAGCAATAGCGCCTGCAATAGTCCCCATCGGGGTGGCAAGCGATGTTTTTTGAGACTGACCAGGTTCGAGTGTTTCAACATTTGAGCTGAAGCAATAGGCAACGTATTGACGCAGGCTGGGACCGCTCAGTTTCAGCGTCGCAAGTTCTTTTTTTGACTCAGATTGATCATCTAAATAATAGAATTGCGGATAGCCATTCTTTTTGTAATCAAGGTCAGCACCAGCTTTTTCACAAAGGGTTCTAACGCGTTGCTTGGCGTCTTCAAGAACCTTGAAATCCACTTTTGCGCGTGAGCTAAGGCCTTTGCGCGTCTCAACAGAATATGGCGTGCAAGCTTGAAGCAGGTCAACCATGATATTGGCCACTTCGACCATATCGGTTTCATTAAGTCCTCGCTGGGTCATCCAGGGTGTACCAAAGCGGATGCCTGTAGAATTGTTGGCTGTTTTATCACCCGGGATGGTATTTCGGTTGAGCACAATGCCTGCCACATCCAGGATGCGGGCAGCCATATCACCGGAGAGGGTTGTGCCATCAGGTCCTTTAATCAGTTTACAATCCAGGTTGGCAAGATGGGTGTTGGTGCCGCCAAATGGGATGCGCATGCCTCGCGCTTGAAGTTGGTTGGTGAGTGCAGCACTGTTTTTGACGATTTGACTTTGAAGCTCTGCGAAAGCCTTGGATTGTGCAATTTTGAAGGTGGTTGCCAGTGCTGCAAAAACGTGCACATGAGGGCCGCCTTGTTCGCCGGGGAAGACACCTTTGTCTATCTTTCGAGAGAGGGCAGCGTCAGTGGTGAGGATGCATGCGCCGCGAGGTCCGCAGATGGTCTTATGAGTGGTAAAGGTGATGATATGGGCATGACCGACAGGAGACGAGATGGTTTTTGCGGCAATCAAACCCGCGATATGCGATACATCGGCAAGTAAGTAGGCACCAACAGAATCGGCAATTTCTCTGAAACGTTTCCAATCGGGCACAAATGGATAAGATGAATAACCGCAAATTAGAATTTTAGGTTTGCAATCAAGGGCAATCTGCTGCACTTTATCGTAGTCGATCATTTCAGTTACCGGATCAACATTGTAATGTGTAACTTTGTAGAGTTTGCCGGAGCGATTAACGGAGGAACCATGTGTGAGGTGCCCACCATGCAGCAGGTTCATGCCGAGGATGGAGTCGCCTACTTCAATCAGGGCATTGTAAACAGCATTATTTGCAGGGGCACCTGAAAGTGCTTGAACATTGACGTAGATTTGATCAGCGCTGATCTGGTCAGTGGCGAAAGTTTCGGCACATCTCCGGCGAGCCAGACTTTCAACCATGTCAGCGTATTCCACACCCTTGTAGTAGCGCGGGTCCGCGTTGCGGCGGTAATAGGTTAGTCGAGCGGGATAATCCAGGATTTGAGACTCAGTCATCCAGCGCATATCTTCATCGGGATAACCTTCTGCGTATATATTTTGAAATACCGATCCCAATGACTCGCGCACGGCAGCGGGTGCAGTACTCTCTGAAGGGATCAAGATCAATTTACGGAATTGACGTTCCTTCTCGTATTCAGATAATTGCAATACCTCAGGGTCAAGGTCGGCGAGGCTTCCGCGCATTAAGAAATCAGTCATGGTAAATCTCCCTATCAATTCTGGCAAAAAATTAAAGAACCACCTTGAGATGACAATGAATTGTGCATCTGTGGGTGGTTTTTTGAGCAAATGATTCCATCATAGAATACTCAGCTACCATTATTCAGGTAATTGGAATTGCATTAAACCATACAGACTATCTATTTTAGCTTGAAGCGTAACAAGGGTCAAGATTTACCTTGACCCTTGTAAATATTTTTTACGCTTATTTCAATTCCAGATCAATCCAATCGGTGATGGTTTTTAAGACTTGAGCTTTTTCCGGTTCGTTGTGCAATTCGTGGTAATAACCGTCCCATTCCTTAAAGGTTATTTTCGAGAGCGGGGCTGCATTGGCAAAATTTTTGGTCATTGGGGGGTTGACAATGTAATCACCAGTACCCTGCATCAATAAAAGTGGAATTGGAAATTCAGCAGCATGATCAATGATGAATTTGCCGTTATTGATTAAGTCAAGCGCGAGCCGAGCAGAAATTTTTGGGTGAACAAGGGGGTCGTTTGAATATATTTTTTCAACTTCGGGGTCACGCGATAAACCTGATCGCAGCAGTCCGTTATCCATTTGCATGGCAGGCATAAGATTGTACATCAATTTGCCCAAAGCCAGTTTTACCGGAGGAACTGGTTCAGCAGTTGCCAAACCTGGGCTGGTTACAATGGCGCCTTTGATCTGGGGGTTCTGGGTCAGGCAATAATATAGGGTCAGGTTGCCACCAAGGCTGTGTCCATAGAGGAAAACAGGCATCCCGGGGAAATGTTCTTTTGCCAAATCGACATTATGAGTTATATCTTCCATGATTGCAGCGTACGAGGGAGCGTGTCCGCGGATTCCTTCTGACTTTCCATGTCCACGGAGGTCGAAGGCAGTTAAGCTATAACCGGCCTGGGTAAAAGCCTCAGCCACGTGTTCATATCTGCCTGAATGTTCTCCCAGACCATGAACCATGGCAATCGCTGCTTTTTGTTTTCCTTCTGGTTTCCATTCCTGACCGTAGAGTTTTACATTGTCTGGGGTTGTCCAATTATATTCAGAATGCTGCATGCCAATCCTCCGGTATAGTATTTGTTTGTCAAGAACAATATATTGAAATTATAATCATTTTGTACTTGTTTAGTTTAGTCTCAGCTTCAAAAATATACAAGCCTCCAAGAACAACTATCTGAAGAAGAATGAGAATTCAATGAACCCACAAAATATGAATACTGAAGAACCAAATAAATCCATTGGCTGCGGTCTTATTAGCCTGACTATTTTTAGCTTTATCTGGGTTATCTTGTTTAGCGGTTTAAATCTATTTATCAACTGGGTAAATGAACAGACCATCATGCAAATCAGCGGGCATGCACCAGATTTTCGCTGGATTACACACATGATAACCAGCTTACTGATCCTGGTGGTGTGCTTGTTGATGGCCAAGTTGGTTAAAGAGCCGCGCATCAAACGAATTTTTAAACTTTGGACTTATGCCGCCATCCTGGCAGTGATTTCGATCCCTGCAAAAACCTTGTGGTTGGCTGAACAAAATTTGACTGCCATCCTTCAAGCAGCCGCGCTTCTGATGGTCATTGCTGGCCGCAATTTGTTTTCACGGAAAAATAGTGAGGTCTCAGAAGATTCTTCTGGTAAACAAAATTTTTCTGGTGTGATTGTTATTATTGGGGCTATCCTTAGTATTCCCTGGTTACTTTGGGGAGCATTGGGATCCTGGCTGGACACACTTCTTGCAATTTTCGTAGGTGTTATCTTTGCATGGTATTCAGGAAAATTTATTTTTCAAGAATACTTAAATCAGAGCAACCCCGTTGATGGCAGCATTAAAATTTCGAAAATTATTTTCGATGGGCTGGTTGTGGCGGTTTTCTTGCTTATCAGCATAACTGCTCTGGCCGTAAATGGATCTCAGCAAATGCTGGTGGTAACTGTGCCCATCGCTGGCTGGTTAATCGCGGCCATGTCTTTCATTTGGATGAAAAATAAAGACCATGGTAGATTACCTGCCAGCATGATTATTGGTTTGCTGTTCAGTCTTCCGCTAATTTTCTTTGATATGGATGAACTTTCTTTGATTTTTACCGGAGGAACCGGAGAAACATTGGAGTGGGCAAATAAGGCAGCCTGGTTAACTTTTTTGGCAATTCAGTTTTTTACCATCATGCTGCTGCCTAACTTAAAGAATATTCACCGGATTAGCTTGCCAAAATCAGCTCATCTTGGATTTTTGATTTTTGGTGTTGCCACAATCGTTATATTGTATTTCGGGTGGGGACAGGTCGGATTTTTTGGAGATAGCCAGTTTATTATTCTTAAACAACAGGCTGATGTCTCATTTGCTTCTAGTATTCAAGATTATGAGGCAAGAAGAACTGCAGTTTATGACGAATTAGTAAAAACAGCCGAGGCAACCCAATTTGAAATTCGAAATCGTCTGGATCGCCTAAATTTGAACTATACGCCTTACTATTTGGTCAACGGTATTGAAGTTCAAGGTGGATTAATCGCCAAATTGCTGCTTCAGAAAGATCCTTCTGTTGATCGTATTTTGGAGAATCCACAGTTGAGGCCGTTACCGAAACCATTGATCGTTGAGGAAGGTGGCATTATAAATTTGCCTGAAGAAACCTTATGGAACCTCACCATGATTAATGCAGACCAGGTGATAAATGAATTGGGCATTACTGGTGAAGGCATCCTGATCGGACAAACCGACAGCGGGGTGGATGGCAGGCATCCAGAAATTGCAGCGGCTTATCGCGGTGAAGCCACCAATGATGATTACAACTGGTTTGATCCCTGGAACCAAACATCCTTTCCGACTGACATCTCGGGTCACGGAACGCTAACGTTGGGAATTATGTTGGGGCAGAATACCGGTGTAGCGCCTGGGGCGGAGTGGATTGGCTGTGTCAACCTGGCCAGAAACCAGGGAAACCCGGGCTTTTATCTTGATTGTATGCAATTCATGCTTGCGCCGTTTCCGCAAGGAGGGGATGCGTTCACTGATGGAGATGCCTCCAAGGGAGCCATGATCATCAATAATTCCTGGGGCTGTCCGGCTGCTGAAGGTTGTGATTCAAAGGTATTCCTTCCGGCAGTGGATGCCCTGAAACAGGCAGGCATATACATGTCTGTGGCGGCTGGCAATTCTGGCGACTATGGCTGTGATACTGTGATTGATCCGCCAGCGATTTATTCCAATGTATTTTCTGCGGGATCCATCAATCAGGAAGGAAACATATCCAGTTTCTCATCTTTGGAATCATTCGCGGTGGATAATCAAAATCACCATAAACCGGAAATCCTGGCGCCAGGAGAAAATGTAATTTCATCAAGTCCGGGCGGCGCTTACTCGATGTCGAGTGGCACTTCATTTGCAGCTCCACACATCAGCGGTGTGGTGGCTTTGATGTGGTCGGCTAATCCTAAATTGATTGGGAACATCGACCAAACATCAAAAATACTGGTTGAGACTTCACACGCTTACCAGGGACAACTGCCAAATTGTGTAGCGCCATCTGAACCCATTGAATCAGGGTTGGTAGATGCTTATCGGGCAGTACAAGCTGCGATAGATTGGCAACCATGATATGATTCTGGTGTAACTATGACATTTATTATGGGTTATATCTATTGAAAAAGATGCATGAGAGCGAAGTAGTAGACATTACAGATCAAAATGCGGTAGCGTTAGCCTGCGGAGGTAACCCGGAGGCCTTCAGCTTTCTTTACGAGAAAAACGTAACCCGCATTTATAACTACATTTACTATCGTATTGGGTCTGCATCCGATGCGGAGGATATTACTTCACGTGTCTTTTATCGAGCATTTGGGCACATTAATACTTATGTTGATAAAGGGGTTCCTTTTTCAGCCTGGTTGTATCGGATTGCTCATAATCTGATTGCCAATTGGCACCGTGATAACCTGCGCCGTAAAGAAGTGCCGCTTGAAGATCATCTTGACCTGCCACATAAGGCAGATCAACCTGAACGGATGCTTGAAAAGAACCAGGAATTGATCCTGCTGATGAAGGCGATTCGTAGAATCTCAGCAGATCGGCAGCAATTGATCTTGTTGAAGTACCTCGAAGATTTATCAAATGCGGAAATTGCTCAAATCATGGGAAGAAGTGAAGGCGCAATTAAGAGTTTGTATCACAGGGCACTTATTGCTTTACGAGAAGAGATGGAACGTATTGGATACAAATCAGATTAGTTCAGGTTTAATCGTATGGAAAGTAAAATGACTGATATGAATAATAAGGGCATGTTTGGGCTGGAAGAAAAATTATCCAGTATGTTAAAACCGGTAATGCCTGATCCGGTATTTATGAGTAAATTAAAAACCAGACTGGCAAGAACGCCGGCAATTTTGATAGAAAAATCAAAAAGACGGATGGGCGTAATTGTTGTCGGTGCTGGATTATTTGCCGGCGCATTAACGGTCTGGATTATTTCAAAACTAAAGAAACGTTAATCCGACCAAGGGTAAATTATTTCAAACCAAATCGTTCTTTAAGTTGATAACTGGAAGGTTCAACCAGGAGTGTTCCATCTGGGAACAAGATAGTTGGCACACTTTTGCACCCTTTATTAACACTCTTGACATATTCTACGGCGTCTTTATCAAGGTCGATGTCAACCCATTCATATTCAATTTTGTTTTCAGCAAAGAAGTTTCTTGCTCTTCGACAATCGCCACACCATGATGTGCCATACATTTTTATTTTCTGATCAGTATCTGTCATTTTCTACTCCATTGACCAAAGATAATTTTTCAATCACAAATTTAGCGTCTAACAATAAATCGAAATTCATTGGGAAGTTAAAATCCATCCCAATACGGGTTGATAACCGATCCAGGGCTTCGTAAACGGCTGCTGGAAGGTTTTTTCTAACATCACCATTATTAAGCAAAGCATTCAGTGACAATCCCCTATGGTTAAAATCTATCATTTCAAGGTATTTCCTTATTGCCAATCCTGCAGCTCTGCGAGCTAAAACTCTGGCTATTCCTTCATTGTTTTTGTGTCTGGTTTCATACGCTTTTGCAAGTTCAAGTTCTGCCAGTGATTGATCCATGTTTGAATTTTACCTTCGATTTATTCAATCCAGACATTGATTATGTTAAAATCATTGCATGTCTGAAAAAGTCGTTTTTATGGGTTCTCCCGATTTAGCTGCAAAAATTTTGGAATCGCTGGTAACCAAGTATAAGGTTGTTGGTGTTGTTACCCAACCTGATCGTCCAGCCGGACGTGGAAAGGTACTTACTTCACCCCCCGTAAAAGTTTTGGCAGACCAATTAGGCATCGCGACGATTCAACCTGAACGTTTGAAGGATGAAGCCTTTGCCCAACTTCAGGCTTGGAACCCGGATGTAATTGTGGTGGCCGCTTTTGGTCAGATTCTGAGGCAGAGGGTGCTTGATTTGCCTAAACTTGGATGCATAAACGTGCATGCCTCCTATTTGCCGCGATGGCGGGGTGCCGCACCCATCCAGGCAGCTATTTTGCATGGTGATGAATTTACAGGTGTCAGCATCATGAAAATGGATGCCGGCATCGACACTGGCCCAGTTTTGATTCAAGAAAAAGTATACTTGGCAGAAAACGAAACCTTAAGCAGTTTGACTGACAAGCTTTCAATTTTGGGGGGTTCACTTCTGCTCGATGCACTTGAAGATTACATTGCCGGTCGATTGAGTCCAACAGCGCAGCCTGAAAGTGGAGATACCTATGCGGGTATGCTCAACAAGGAAGATGGATTACTTGACTTCTCAAAATCTGCAATTCAAATTGACCGAAAAGTAAGAGCTTTAAACGATTGGCCGGGGACTTTTTGCGAGATCAATGGACAATTCTTGAAGGTTCGCAAAGTAAAAATCCAACACTCAGAAACGCAACCCGCAGGGATGCGTAATGTTCTAGATAAAGTTCCGGCCATAAGCACGCCAGATGGTTGGGTGCTGCTCCTTGAAGTGCAGCCAGCAGGCAAGAAGTGGATGCCTGGAACTGACTTTTTGAGAGGCTTCCAAAATTGGAAAACTGATTAAAAATATGAGTAAATACACACATAAATCAATAAGTGTAATTTGTTTTGGCATGGGAGCCATTGGTACGTATATTGGCGGAAGCCTGGCTGCTCAAGGCGCGAAGGTCACTTTCATTGAGAAGAAGGAATTTATTAAGGACGCTGATGCAAAAGAAATCCATTTGAACATCGGCGGTAATGAGATTTCGGTTCGCAATTTTGAGATTACTTCAGATGTGCGACAAGCGACCTCAGGTGAGCAAATAGATGTTGCCTTATTGGCTGTGAAGTCAAATGACACTGCTTCGGTATTGGAATTACTCACCGGTCTTGAAGAAGATTTTCCACCTGTGCTGTGTTTGCAAAACGGAGTTGATAATGAAGGGCTAATTGCCCGCAAATTGGGTGAGGAGAAAGTAATTGGTGGCAGCATTACCAGCGCGGTGGGGCGTTCAGGTCTGGGCAATATAAGATTGGAAAAATTGCGCGGGGTCGGTATAGAAACCGGACATCCCATTTCGCAGACTTTAATTGACTGGTTTAATTTAGCAGGGCTACGCGCAAAAGGGTATGAATCGCGAGCGGATATGAAGTGGTCAAAGATGCTCACCAACCTTTTGGCGAATGCCACTTCTGCCATATTAAACTGGACACCCGCTCAGGTATACTCTCATCGGCTGACATGGCGAATTGAATTAGAGCAAATTCGCGAAGCCATGGAGGTCATGAGGCGGATGCACATTCACCTGGTGAATTTGCCGGGTACCCCTGTTAAACCCCTCATGATTCTTCTCAATTCACTGCCGTCAAATTTGAGTCGCACTTTAATTGGTGCGCCTTTGGCAAAAGGTCGCGGCGCCAAGATGCCGTCTTTTCACATTGACTTGTATTCTGGCAAGACGACCAGTGAAGTTACTTTCCTCAATGGTGCAGTTTCGCGTTATGCGTCAAAAGTTGGTGTGCCATCCCCGGTAAATGATGGATTATGCCAATTGTTGGAACAGATGGCATCTGGTGAAGTTTCCAAAGAGGAATTCGCGAATCAGCCAGAAAAACTAGATCAATGGCTCAAGAGGATAAAATGAGCGTTCCGGGTTGGGTGCAAGACAGCATCTTCTATCAGATTTTTCCAGATCGTTTTGCAAATGGGCATAATGGCAATAACCCAAAATCAGTGCTGCCCTGGAATGCCAAACCAACCCTTGTTGGTTTTCATGGCGGTGATATCAAAGGCATCATTGATCATATGTATTATTTGCTTGATCTTGGTATCAATGCAATTTACCTGAATCCAATTTTTCTTTCCCCCTCCAATCATCGTTACAATGCGGTGGATTATTTTCAAATCGACCCAAAATTGGGAAACAAGGTTGAGTTTTTTACGCTGCTTGATGTTGCCCACCGAAATGAGATGAAGGTTATTCTGGATGGCGTGTTCAACCACTGCGGTAGAGGTTTCTTTGCCTTTAACGATGTCTTGGAAAATCAGTCAGATTCGCCATATACTGATTGGTTCCATATTAAGAAATTCCCGGTAGATGCTTATTCACCTGGTGACGCTACCACTTTTGATGGATGGTGGAAATATAAAAGTCTGCCAAAATTTAACACCTCCAACCCTGAAGTAGAAAAATATATTCTTAAAGTAGCACGCTACTGGATTGAGCAGGGGATTGACGGTTGGCGATTGGATGTTCCTAATGAGATAAACGATGATGGATTCTGGCTGCGCTTTAGAAATGTAGTGCGCAGTGCCAATCCAGATGCTTATCTGGTTGGTGAGATTTGGGATGGGGATCCGCGCTGGGTAAGTGACAACCATTTTGACGGACTCATGAATTATCCGCTTCGCGATTTGATTGTGGATATGTTAGCCGGTGAGCTAAAAATGGAGCAGTTCAAATTTGATCTACAAAAAATTCAAACAAAATATAGCAAAGAAAACACCAAGGCTATGTATAACCTGTTGGGCAGCCATGATGTGGAACGCTTTTTGACCAAGGTTGGCGGCGATATTGCCAAAGCCAAGTTGGGTTACTTGCTGTTGTTTACAATGAGTGGTGTGCCGGCGATCTATTATGGCGATGAGATCGGTTTGCTTGGTGGCAAAGACCCGGATTGCCGCAGAACTTTCAACTGGGATGAATCGCAGTGGATGACTCCGCTGAGAGATTGGATCAAAAAGTTGATCCGTTTTCGTAAAGACAAGGTTGCTTTACGCCGTGGCAACTTCCAACTATTAAATACCGAGCCTGGAAATAATTGTCTGGCTTTCATTCGCGTGATTGACCACGAATGTGGATTAATTCTCATTAATTTCGAGAATTCACCATCAGATATGACCATTGATTTAGAAGGTACCCCGTTGGCAACTCATAAAAGCCTGCGCAATGTTTTGGCGACCGAAGAATTTGTTGTGATTGACAAAAAAATCACAGTACAACTGCCTGCGGTTTCTGGCAGCTTATTTTTCACCTATTAAGAAGTGAAAATGACAAACTTAAAACCACCTAACAATAATTATCCAGGAGCTGCAGCAAAGGGCTTCATTATTGGACTTTCTATAATGCTGGCAGTATGTTTGATCCCGGCTATTATAAACACATCCATAAATCAAACCCTGTTTAAGGCAGATTTTTACTCAACTGTTTTAGAGAAAACCAACTTCTACGATCAAATGCCAGTGTTATTAGGTGAAACAGTAATGGTTTCGGGGTCTACAGCACTCCAAAGCAGTTTGCTGGCGGGGTTAGACCAGGAGCAATTCAAATGGTTGATGACTTCATTGCTGCCGTCGGGATGGATTGAAGCGGAAACTGAAGCAGCGATGGCATCTGTTGTTGATTTTATGAATTTTGAGACTGATTCGTTAAGTATCATCGTGGACCTGCAGCCAATTAAAGACCACCTTGTGAGTGCAGAAGGTAAGCAAGCCGTGATTAATCTGCTTGATAATTTGCCAGATTGCTCGTTTGATCAATTGACACAGATTATGACTGCCGTGCAAAGCGGGCAGGGTGAATTTGCTTTATGTCGTCCTCCCTTAAGTGGTTTACTCAACATGGATATCATTCTTGACCCTGTAATAGATTCTTTTTCGGCCAGTTTACCCGCAGCGATTATTCTTCCCCCAGCAGGGCAGGCGGGTATTATTGAGAACTTGGTAAAATCACCTGTCTTTCAAATCTATAAAAAGGTACGCTCGACCCTGTCACTTTTTCCGTGGATTTGCCTGGTGCTGGCGCTCTTGATCATTTTGCTTTCAATTCGATCAATCCGTTGGTTGACTGGCGCATTAGGTTTTCCGTTGATTTTCGCAAGTGTGGCTTCAGCACTAGCAGGTGTGTGGCTATACATGTCAGGAGTAGCGGATTTCGGGGCACTTTATACCAACACAGCAACTTCTGGTACGCTTCAAGGGTTGGAAGGATTGTTGATTGAGGTCTTCCAAAAAGGGTTGCAAACTGCTGGACAAGCACTAATAATCTGGTGCCTGGGTATATTTTTGTTGGGTTTGGTTTTGTTGGTGGTTAGGCGGGTTACCAAAAGATGACCTCCCAAAGAATTATTTCTTTGGAGGTATAAACTTTCTTTGCCAATCATATAAGATATTTAAAGCTTCCAGTGGGGGAATGGTGTTCAGGTCAATCCCTCTGAGTTCATCCAGCAAGGGATTGGTTTCTGGAAAGAGCGCCATTTGGGTGGATGAATGCGCTTCAATCTTGACTGCCGAACCGGAGCTTTCTTGAAGCTGTTTTAATATTTCAGTGGCGCGTGAAATCACCGGGCGCGGAATGCCTGCCATTTGAGCCACATGAATGCCGTATGAACGATCCGCACCACCAGGAATGATCTTGTGCAAAAAGACAACCGTGTTGCCAGTTTCACTGACTGCGACGTTGTAATTTCGCACACCAGGCAGCAATTCGCAAAGCTGGGTGAGTTCATGATAATGGGTGGCAAAAAAGGTACGTGATTTGAGCCGTGGATGATTATGCAGAAACTCGACCACTGACCAGGCGATTGAAAGACCATCATAAGTGGATGTGCCGCGGCCAATTTCATCCAGAATGATCAGACTGCGAGGGGTTGCGTGATTGAGGATGTTGGCGGTTTCGATCATCTCAACCATGAAAGTGGATTGTCCGGCGTGAATTTCATCTTGGGCGCCGATGCGGGTGAAAATGCGATCCACCAGGCCAATTTTTGCCTTGGCTGCCGGTACGAACGATCCGATTTGAGCCATGAGCACGATTAACGCTACCTGCCGTAAAAATGTGGATTTACCGGCCATGTTTGGTCCGGTAATGATGCGGATGGACTCACCGGGTTCCATGATAATGTCATTCGGCACAAAACGTTCTCCGTGCAAAGTGGTTTCAACAACTGGATGGCGTCCATCGGTAATTTCAAGGGTGGTGTCATCTGTCATTTCAGGCAGGGCATATTTTTCAAGTGCAGCAATTTCAGCCAGACCAGCTTGCACATCCAATTCGGCAATGGTGCGCGCAGTATCCAACAATCGCGGGATGGAGCGTGTCAATTGTTGACAGATTTCTTTGAACAATTTAAGCTCAATCTCATGGATGCGTTCTTCCGCATTCAATACCAGAGCTTCGTATTCTTTCATTTCAGGTGTGATGTAGCGTTCGGCATTCACCAGTGTCTGTTTGCGGATGTATTCAGGCGGTGCCTGGGTGGTGTTGCTATGTGTAATTTCGAGATAATAACCAAAGACTTTGTTGAACCCCACCTTAAGGGTGCGAATACCAGTGCGTTCTCTTTCAACACTTTCGAGGTTTGAAATCCACTCACGGGCATGGCGTGACATTTCGATAATATTATCGAGTTCTTCTGAATAGCCGGCCCGGATGATGCCGGTATTCGCCAAAGTAGCTGGAGGGTTGTCATCAATGGCTTTTTCAAGAATATCCAGCGCTTCGGGGCACTGGTGATAATTGGTCAGCAAGGCGGCTAACACTGGTTCCTCAGAAGGCAGAATCGCTCTAATCTCAGGCAAACGTCCCATGATGGCACGAATGGCCACAAGATCGCGTGGAAGGGCATTGCCAGCAGTGACGCGGTTGACAAGCCTTTCAAGGTCTCCCAGGTGTTGTAAAAGGCTTCTGAATCCCAGTCTGAGCATGGAATTGCTGAAGAAGAAGTGCACAACCAGTTGACGTGCACGAATGGTTTCAAGGTTAAGCAAAGGTTTGCTGACCCATTGTCTGATTAAGCGGTGCCCCATGGGGGTGATAGCATGGTCAAGAATGGAGAGCAGAGAACCGTGAATATCGCCGCGGCGAATGGATTCAGTGAGTTCCAGGTTGCGGCGAGTGGCTGCATCCAGGGTCATGAACTCTGAAGTGGAATAGACTGATATGCCTTTTAATAGCAACAATGACGAAGGTTGTGTGTCTTTTAGGTATTGGAGAATTACACCTGAGGTTTGAACGGCAAGCGGTAGATCTTCCATGCCGTAGCCGTTTAGGGTGGTAACTTCCATAAGGCGTAGAATGGTCTCTCGACAGCGGCCAGATTCAAATCGCCAATCTGGCAGACGAGTAACGTGCCCATCATATGAACCGTTCAGTTTGAGTGATTCAGGGCACAAGACTTCGGCTGGATTCAAACGAGATAATTCAGATCGCAGATCATTGAGAGTATCATGACTGGCGATCTCGGTCGTCTGAAACTCACCAGTGGAAATATCCACATAGGCGATGCCAAAATGATTTTCAGTGGCAATTACCGCGGCAAGGAAGTTATTGCGGTCGCTTTTGAGTAATGAGGGTTCAAACACAGTACCGGGGGTGACCACGCGGACGACTTCACGCGGGAATATGCCTTTACTGGGTTGAGCACCAACCTGTTCGCAGATGGCGACATGGTAGCCTTTATCGATTAATCGTGACAGATAATTTTCAACGGCGTGATAGGGTATACCCGCCATGGGAATACGTTTGCCTTTATCAGCAGACCCACGTCCGGTGAGCACAATATCCAATTCACGTGAAGTGATCTCGGCATCTTCGTCAAAGGTTTCATAAAAATCTCCCAGGCGAAAGAATACGATCGTGTCTGGGTATTTTTTCTTAATATCCAGGTATTGTTGGCGAATTGGGGTTATTTCTTCAGACATACTAATTCCAATTACTCAAAAAATATGGGTTCTGGCTTTCGCTAGAACCCTGTTACACAACATCATCAACGGCTTAATCTATTTTTTGTCCGCATTCAGCACAAAATTTTGCATTTGGAAGTAATTTAGCGTTGCAATTTGGACAATTCGTTTTCGCTTTTAAAGATTCGCCACAATTTGGACAGAATTTGGCATTAACTGCCAAAGGTGTTTCACATTTTGGACAAGTGGCGGTAATTCCTTCACGCCAATATTCAGTACCCAATTTCTTATCTTCTTCTGCCATGGCAGCGTGAGCCCAAACCTCTTCGACTGATTTGGATGCTTGAGCAGCAGCCATTTCAACCCCAAGGTCAGGAGCGCAAGATTTACAAAGACCTTTTTTAACATTCCAACATTTCTGGCGACACACCCATGAGTTACAACGAGGACATTGTATAAAATATGGTTTTATTTCGGCGACAGCTTCGGCAAATGCTTCATCGTTTGCTTTTTGCCAGCCTGAAGATCGAACTTTTTCACCGATATTGGCAGCAGTACCAAATACACCCCCGAAGATTGAATTTGCCGATTCCAATACATTTGTAAGTTTACCTGTGACAGAAGGTTTAAACTTGGTTCTGTACCCAGATTCGCATCGGTTGCAAGAAAATTCGTACTGAAAACCCTCATCCGTAGAAAGGTCATTGTAATTGTTTACAAATTCGATGTGTTCTACCATACAGTTCTCCTGGATTTTTTTTCTTGATGATTAATTATATCCCATTTCATTGATGAGCCATTTATCTTTGAATGTTAAACATGTGTATAATCATTGAATTGAAATAATCGGAGAATAATATGGATAAACAAGCAACGCCACAACCAGCGATTTTAGACGGAGTTGAACTTGGAATCGGCACGTGGGCCTGGGGAGACCGATTGGTCTGGGGTTACGGCAACAAATATTCCGCCAATGAAGTTGAAGAAACCTTCCATGCCGCTATTGATAATGGCATCCGTTTTTTTGACACGGCTGAAGTCTACGGCCAGGGAAAATCAGAAAAATTTATCGGGCAGCTATTGCCATCTGTGAATGAAAAAGTAATGATTGCCACAAAAATCATGCCTTACCCATGGAGACTATCAAAAGACGCCTTACGGAAGACCCTGGCAGCCAGTTTAAAGCGTTTGGGGCTGAAAAAGGTCGATCTATACCAAATGCACTGGCCGCTGCCTCCTGTGAGTGTTGAGCGCTGGATGCAACAAATGTCTGAAGTCTACGAAGAAGGATTAATCTCTGCGGTTGGCGTTTCAAATTACAATCTTGAACTCACCAAGCGATCAGTGGACGCACTTCAAAAGAAGGGAATCCCGTTGGTTTCAAACCAGGTGGAATACCATCTGCTCGAACGGCGCATTGAAAAAGATGGGCTTATGGAATACTGCAAGGCGAATGGAATTAAGATAATTGCGTATAGCCCGCTCGCAATGGGTATCTTGAGCGGTAAATATACACCAGATAATCCGCCCAAGGGGACGCGCTCAGCACATTATAACCGTGCATTGCTTGAAGCGATTCAGCCTTTGATAAAGTTGATGAAAAGCATAGGTTTGGACCACGATGGAAAAACTGCTTCACAAGTGGCACTAAATTGGGTTATCTGCAAGGGAACATTAGCAATTCCTGGAGCAAAGAACATTAATCAGGTTGAACAAAATGCTGGTGCTGTGGGTTGGCATTTAACAGAAGTTGAAGTTCAAAAACTGGATGAATCCAGTGATTTGGTTAGCAAGATAATTTCTCGAAACTGACAGGAAAGAAAATTATGAGTGATGAAAAGAAAATTCAAGTATTGCCATTCCATGCGGTCAATGAATTCATGCGAGAAGATTATCGGCTGGTTGTGCTGCATGAAGTGTTTTCTGCTCTAGATCAATGCACACCAATGCAGAAACAATTGATATTAAAAATGTTTTCAAAAAATGTGAATGTTCCCGGGTTTAGGAACAGTGGTCAGGCGCCTCTTTCCATAAAAATAAAAAACAGTCCATCATTATTTGAGCGGTCGCATGAGTTTTCGGCTACCGTCATGGAATGCTGGTGCAACCTTCATCCACAGTTAAAATCTGCCATGCACAGCTTGTTGACAGAAAGAGGATGGACCTTGCAGCCGCTTGAAAGTGACCGCAGCCTGCTGCCAGGTTTTCAAATTGATTGGCCTAAAACCGATAATTTTGAATCCTTGATTAATACCTTACAAACAGCGCAGCCTGAGCTTAATGAATCTGATGACAATATCAGTTTAATGGCGGTCTGGGTGGGGAATAAATTACCCTATAACCTTTATTCAAATGATGAGAGTGTTGCTGAATAGCGCGTTTATATAATATAAAAAAATCCCCAGAATGAGTATTTGCCTCTTCTGGGGATTTTTATATGTTCGAAATAAAATTACTCAACAAACTCGAGATCCTGGTCGTCAAGCGAGGCGATATACCCTTCTGATATAAGGCCAATGTCACCGAAAAGCGTTTCTTGTGTTGCGCCAACAATGTGGCGTTTGACAAGTTCGAGCATCGCCAAAAAAGTAACTACAATTTCAACGCGATTGTTTTTTTTGCCAATCAATTTAGAAAAAGATATACCGCCATCTTTTTGCAACCGGTTTAAAATGACTTTGATTTTGTCGCGAATGGTGATACGTGGAAACGACACTACTTCACTCAGTGGAGGTAGGTTATTAGCGTCGCGGAAGATTTCTCTGGCAACCTGAACCAAATTTTCCAAAGTCAAATCACTTAAATCCAGTTTGGTCGCAATCTGAGTGCGCGGGGAGGTATCCATTCGCAGATAAGTATGTAATTTCTTGACTTCCCGTTCATCCAGAAAACCTGAGAGTTCCTTGAAACGTTTATAGATGATTAATTGACGGGCTAAAGCTTCACCGGGGTCTTCTTCAAATTGAATGCCAGGGAGAGAGGGTCTGGGCAGCAGTGCGGATGACTTGATTTGAACTAATCTGGCAGCGATCACTAAAAAAGCCGAGACCTCGGCTGCATTCTGTTCTTCAAGGTGATGGAGATAGTCAAGAAATTGGTCAGTTACCTGGGCTAGTGCCAGCCGGGTGATATCTAATTCAGCACGTTCGATAAGCTGCAGCAAAAGATCAAGTGGGCCTGAATAGACCTCGGTATTGATCTGATATGCATCGGACTGGTGACTTGCAATTTGAAAATCCACGCGGTTATTATAGCAGAATCAACATGGCATGCCACATTTTTTAGGAATTTTCATCTCGCGCTATAATTATGCTACAAGCCTGAAAACATGATTGGATCTCGAATGGCAATCATTGAATGCTCAAAGTGTCACAAAATATACCCTATTAACCAGACTCCTTTTCAATGTGAATGTGGTGGTTCTTTTGATTATGCTGAATTTCCTGCTTTTTCAGAAGACTTGATCGACCACTCAATTTATAGGATGACGAAATACAACCGATTATTTGGATTTGAACAGGATTTCGGTTTAGTCACGCTCGGAGAAGGAAATACCCCATTGCTCTCCACTACAATCAATGGGAGTGAAGTCTTCTGTAAAATGGAAAGTCACAATCCCACAGGTTCGTATAAAGACAGAGGCTCAGCCGTATTGGTAAGTTTTTTGAACTCTAGAGGCGTTAGATTTGCTGTTGAAGATTCATCTGGTAATGCAGGTGCTTCGTTTGCCGGCTACTGTGCCAGAGCGGGGATAAAAGCACGGGTCTACGTGCCGGAATCGGCTTCCGGTCCAAAACGAATGCAAATAGAACGCTATGGTGCTGAGTTGGTTCGAGTGCCTGGACCACGAAGTGAGGCTGCCAAAGCTGTTTTGAAGGCTGTAAATGCTGGCGCTGTTTATGCGAGCCATGCCTGGATGCCCTTTGGGCTAACCGGAATTGCCACGATTGCATATGAAATAGTTGAACAACTTGGAAACGTACCAGAGACTTTGATTGCACCGGTGGGGCATGGCGGATTGCTCTATGGGATCATGCGAGGATTTGAGAGCATGAATAAAGCGAGGCGTATTCCACATGAGCCTTATTATATTGGCGTGCAATCCTGTGGATGTGCCCCCTTAGTATCTGCATATTCAAATAGCACAAGTCAAATATCTGAAGTGAAGTTAGGTGAGACAGCGGCAGAAGGGGTGAAAGTTTCTCAACCAGCCAGGGGTAGTTCAATTCTGGAAAGAATGATTTCTGGAAGGGGTGAAATGGTTGCCATAGAGGAAGACCTGTTGTTGGATTCATGGAAGGAATCGGCTAAACAAGGATTCTATATGGAACCCACATCCGCATTGGTGTGGGCTGCGATCAAACAAAACATCAAAGATTTTAAGACTCCCGTAGTTGCGATAATAACAGGTTCGGGGTATAAATCAACTATCTTATCATGATGGAATAATGTGAACGCGAACCACTCTGGCAGGGTGGTTGGCGCTCTCCTTCTTCCGGGAGTAATAATTGACCCTTCCAAATTCCAACCCGGTTTCTGAAACACCGCAAGAATTCGCCAACAGGGTATTAAAAGGATTCGGGAACCTCCTACTATTAAGCCGCGCACTTACCCATCGATCTTACCTAAATGAACATGCCGAAGCACTTGAAGATAACGAGCGCCTTGAGTTTCTTGGCGATGCTGTGCTTGATTTCATTGTGGGTGCTTGGTTGTATAACCGCTATCCAGAAATGCCAGAAGGTGACCTAACTCGAATGCGCTCAGCCTTAGTCCACACGGCTCAATTAGCAGATTTTGCTCGCATGATAGATCTGGGAAAAGCTATGCGGTTGGGGCGTGGTGAATTGCAGGCAGGTGGAAATGACCGCTCAGGTTTATTGTGCGATACATTTGAAGCTGTCATTGGCGCCATCTATCTCGAACAAGGTATTGATGGTGTGATGAAGTTTATTGGGCCCATGTTGATAACCGCTTCAGAAGACATCCTCGAAAACCATAAGGATGAAGATCCAAAAAGTAAACTTCAAGAATGGGCACAGGGCAAGGGGTATCAAGCGCCTCAATATTTGACCCGGAATGCCTCAGGACCTGATCATTCAAAACTATTTGAAGTGGATGTCATCATCAATGGAAAGGTCAACGGCGGAGGAATAGGGTTTAGCAAACAAGCTGCCACCAAACAAGCTGCGATAAATGCACTTGAAAGATTAGGATTAACAGAACATATCCCCCATAAATCGGAAAAGAATTAATGAAGCCGCGATTAAAGGCACTAGAACTGCACGGGTATAAAACTTTCGCCAGCCGGGTTATGTTTGAATTCCCTGGCAACATCACTGCCATTGTTGGACCTAACGGATCAGGAAAATCAAACATTTCAGACGCGTTACGCTGGGTTTTAGGAGAACAATCGTATACGCTTTTACGCGGAAAAAGAACAGATGATATGATTTTTGCGGGGTCAGACCAACGTCCCCGTGCAGGCATGGCATCTGCTTCCATTACTTTTGACAATGAAGAAGGCTGGCTGCCCATTGATTACTCTGAGGTTTTAGTCGCCCGACGTGCAACCCGTGATGGCGATAATGAATACCTGCTGAATAAGCAACGTGTGCGCCTGAGGGATGTTTCTGAGCTTCTGGCTCAATCAGGTCTTGCTGAACGAACCTATACCATCATCGGCCAAGGCTTGGTTGATGCTGCACTTTCTTTGCGGCCTGAAGAACGGCGAAAATTCTTTGAAGAAGCCGCTGGAATCGGGCTATTTCGATCAAGACGTGAAGAATCTTTAACTCGATTAGATTCAACCCGGCGAAACCTTGAGCGCGTTCAAGACATCCTTTCTGAGTTGGAGCCACGTTTACGCAGCCTTGAACGACAGGCCAAGCGCGCTGAGGAATATGACCATGTTCAGGCAGACCTTCAGGTGCTGCTAAGAGATTGGTATGGCTATCATTGGCAGAACACACAAAAAGATCTGGTGCGTTCCAAAGAGATTTTGCGTAATCATGAAGAGAAAGTAAAATCTGCGCGCCAAAAACGTCTTGATATCGATACCAATGTTCAAACTGCACGCACCAGATTAATGCAGCTACGTGAAGAATTGAACCTGTGGCACACTGAATCCGCCGGAATTCATTCAGGGCGTGAGAAAATCAGCCGCGACCTGGCTGTTTTAGACGAGCGTTTTCGTTCTCTTCGAGATCAAGAAGTAAGCTTAAGGAACGATCTCAACAATAATGAAGAGCAATCTGTGGTTCAAAAAGAAAAACTTGAATCACTTATTGAAGAAAAAACGAGGCTTCAAGGTGATTTGATCGAAGCCCAAGAACAATTAAAGATCGCGCAAACTCAATTAGATGTCCGGCAAAAAGAGCGCGAGAAGATAGAAGATCAACTCAGACAGGCTCGCAGACTATTGTCTGAATCTGAATCCAAACAAGTGCAGCTCAAAGCACATCAGCGCGAGCTTACCAGCCGCATGGAATCACAATCGAATACTCAGTTAACGTTAACTAACAACATCAAAAATAGTGCATCAGCTTTTGCTGAAGTTTCAAAACAAAAAGAAGATGCCCAAAAGAATCTTGAAGTAGCCCAATTAACTTATGAAGAATTACAGTTGACTTCTGCAAAGCATATTGATGAATTGCATAAGAAAGAAGAAGAAGAGAAACATTATTTTCAAGAATTGAATCGTCTTGAGTCTGAACACTCGCGATTAAAGGCTCAACTGGATGTTTTGGATCAAGCTGAAAATGCGCTGACGGGTTTGGCTGAAGGCGCGAAGAATTTGATCCAGGCGGCCAAAGCAGGCAAGTTAAAAGGCCAATTCAAGGCCATCAGCTCTTTGCTAGAAGTGCCGGATGAACTTGAAACGGCTATTGGATCTGTGTTAGGCGATCAATTGGATGCCATTTTGATGGATGCTGCAACAGACCCCGATGAAGCGCTTGATTATCTTGACCTCGACACAAACGGACGTGCGATTCTGGTTCCGACTGCATGGGCAAGATCCATTGAAAAGATAAAAGAAATAAAAGACCAGGATGTATTGGGGGTAGCTGCCGACCTGGTGGGTGGCAGTAAAGAACTCAAACCGATGTTAACAGTTTTACTCGGGCAGGTGCTGGTGGTAAAAAACCGCGTAGCTGCCAAGCGATTGTTGGAATCCATCCCGCAATCTGGGCGCATTGTGACACTCAAGGGTGAAGTATTCCTGGGTTCTGGCGTAATCATTGCAGGTAAAGATAAACGGGCCAGCCTGGTTGGACGTCCGCGACAACGACGTGAGTTGATGGATAGGATCGAAAATGTTGAAGGCGCTCTTGATGAGCATGAGAGTAAATTCGGCATACTGAAAGAAGCAATTCAAAACTTGCGGGCGACTCGTCAAAAAGAAGACCAGGGTTTGCGCACCTCAAGGCAAGAAGTTGAGGCATGTGAGCGAACCTATCAAGCGGCAGCCAGAGGGTTTGATCAACAAAACCAGAAAAACGAGTGGCAGCAATCGCAACTTGTTGCGATTAATGACGACATTAAAAAAACCACGATCGAACTAGCTGATATAGATAAACAAATCGGTTCAGGAACAGAAAAAATTAGTGAACAGACTGAAGTCATCCGTGAAGTGAACCAGCAACTCAGGGGCGTTTCACTTGAAGAATTCCAAACGCAGGTTGTGCATTGGAATACATCAGTAGCTGTTGTTTCTCGCGGTGTGGCTGATGCTGAAAGACGACAAGCTGAATACTCACAAACCGTAAAGCAAAATCAATCCAGTGTAGAAAATATCAACCTAAGATTGGGAGTAACTGCCAGCCAATTGGCGGATTCGGAAAAGCAGAAGGTTATATTACAAAAACAAGAACTGGAACTTAACGAGGCGATTGCAAAATTACAAGTGAAGATTGATCCTGCTGAAAAAGAACTAGCAGAAGTTGAAACACATTACTCCAAACTACAGGATGACTATACATTTGCGCAGCAAGCCGAAACCAACGCTGAACGAAGCAGCACACAATCTCAACTTGAAGTTGCCCGAATAATTGAGAGTTTGGAAAACCTTCGACGAAAAATTGAGGAAGATTTTGGCCTGGTACAGTTGGAATACAATGCAGACGTCACTGGTCCAACACCGCTGCCGCTTGAAGGTGTAAATCAATTAAATAATCTTTCTGAGATTCCACAAGGTTTGGAAGACTCAATCAATCGTCAAAGAGCATTGATGCGACGCATGGGTGCCATCAATCCAGATGCCAAATTGGAGTACAACGAAGTCAAAGAACGGTTTGATTACTTAACCAATCAAATGGCTGACTTGAGAAAAGCAGATGAAGATTTACGCCAGATCATCAGTGAACTTGATGATCTGATGCGCACTGAATTTAGAAAAACGTTTAACGCAGTTGCGGCGGAATTTAAGCTCATGTTTACGCGTTTATTTGGTGGTGGATCGGCGCGGTTGATCCTGACCGATGATGAAAATCCTACTGAAACAGGGATCGATATCGAAGCTAAACTTCCCGGTCGTAGAGAACAGGGGCTCTCGCTGCTCTCAGGTGGTGAACGGTCGCTGACGGCTGTGGCATTGATATTTTCATTGCTAAAAGTTTCGCCAACCCCGTTCTGTGTCATGGATGAAGTGGATGCAGCATTGGATGAAGCAAATGTGGGACGGTTCACTGAGTTGCTAAAAGAACTAAGTCAAGACATCCAGTTTATTCTTATTACACACAACCGAAATACAGTGCAGGTGGCTGATGTTATTTATGGTGTCACCATGGGGCGTGACTCTGCCAGCCAGGTGATCAGCCTGCGACTGGATGAAATCAGCGAGGATATGGTCAAATAATAATAAAAAAACTCCGAGACTCAAAATCTCGGAGTTTTTTGTATATAGAATTAGATTATTGTGCAACCGTGCGAATTTCAGTGGGGATGGTGGGGTCGCTTGGAACAACAGAAGCCCATACGTCATTCTTTTCTATGGTTGCTTCAGTTTTGAGGTTATTGATATAAGTCTGGTAAACCGTACTATTGGCCGAAGTTAATTCATCAGCACTAAGCTGACGAATTTCATGACCCAGAACCTGGATGATGTGATATCCAAAACTGGTTTTCACGGGTTGGCTAATCTCACCAATTTCCATCGCCCAAATAGCGGCATCAAATTCTGGAACCATCTGGCCCTGATATATCCAGCCTAAATCACCACCAAGTGTGTTGTTTGAGGTATCGCTGGATAATTCTGCTGCTAAAACTGCAAAATCTTCACCAGAGTTTAAGCGATCTATGGCAGCTTTTGCTCCATCTTCAGTCGCAACAAGAATGTGCCTGGCCCAAACCATATCCTGTTCGTCAGCAATATCCTTGGTGACATATTCATAAAGTTTTTGGCTGTAGATGATGTTTCGTACATAATCTCTAAAATCCGCTTCACCAAATTTGGTCACTGTATCAAGGTTGGAAATTACCGTTGCATAGAGATTATCATAACCTTCTTTGGTATAAGCAGTAGCCGTAGGTGGTATTGGCGTGGCGGTTACTTCAACTGCAGGGGTGTTGGTGGGAATCACTTCAGTTGCAGTAGCAGCAGCTTCAGTGGGTACCAAAGTAAGGTCGGGGGTTGATGTTACACCTTCGGGGGTTGCTGTGGGAAGATCCGTTGGCATGCTAGTGGGGGTTGTTACCAAAGCCAACTGTTCAGCCGAAAGTGTGGATGTTGGTCGGTATTCAACCGTTGGTTCAACTGTAGGCGTACCGTTTGGATAGTAACCAAAGTTTTCCTGGATTTCAATATCAATTTCTTCTTCAGAAACTGTGAAACCTAATTCTTGGGCTTTTTGAACAATCAGTCTTTCAGCGACCATGTTATCGAGAACGGTGCTGCCAAAGCTGATGTAATTATCCAACTGGTTTTGAATTTGCAACATATATGATTGCAGGAATTGGGCAAAACCCGATGAGTAATAACTGGTGTATGTTTGAGTGAGTGTCTGGCGTTCGTAGCGAACGCGTTTTTGGAATTGTTCAACAGTGATTTTCTCGTTATTTACCTTTGCTACGGTTTTTCCAGCCAAGAGTACAGTTTTTGAAAGTGCACCGTATGTAATTAGCAGGATGACGACAACAAGGACTGAGATAACACTAATTAAGACTATTTTGCGTTGTCTTTGTTCTTTTACCTGACGAGCGATATGTTTCTTGGTTACTACTTTTTGCTCTGATTCAATCTTTTCATTTGCCATGGTAATCCTCGGTTATTCGACAAAGGGCATAGAGGTGTTTTCCTCCATGCCCTATTATTGCTTGAATGCTTTCTAACGAATGGCGTCTGACCAGCGCTCACCAGTGAAGGGGAGGATGGCAATATGCCTGGCGCGTTTTACTGCAACAGCCAATGAGCGCTGATGTAAAGCACAGGTGCCTGTTTGACGTCTTGGGCGAATGCGACCATCTTCAGTTACAAAGCGGCGAAGCATATCGACGGATTTGTAATCGATATTTATCGATTTGTCTGCACAAAATTGGCAAATTTTTGGTCGGGCTACAAACCGTCTGTTGCCATATGAGCGTTCACCTTCTGAAAAATTTTCATCTGACATGTCTACTTACTCCATTAGAACGGATACTCTTCATCATTAATCTGTTCAGGCTCATGAGAACTGGAATTCGTCTGATTTGATTCATGACGATCACCCAAAATCATCATCTCAGAAGCCACAATTTCTACACTGTTGCGTTTGATATTATCCGCATCTTCCCACCTTCGGGTTTGCAGGCGCCCCTCTACATAGACTTGTTGTCCTTTGGAGAGGTACTGTTTGCAAATCTCAGCCAGGTTGCCCCAAGAAACTACATTAAACCATTCAGTTTCATTGTGCTTTTCACCATCTGATGTGTTCCAGGTGCGGTTTGTGGCAACTGTAAATGTTGTGACGGGGCGGCCAGAAGGTGTATATCTCATCTCTGGGTCTCGTCCAAGATGTCCAATGATCATCACTTTGTTCAAATCTCGACTCATGCCGAACTCCTCACGAAGCTTATGCCTGTTCTACTTCTTCTACTTTCGGTGCCGGTTTTTCAACCACGGTAATCATGAACCGAATTATGGGTTCAAGAAAACGCAAAAGATGTTCAAGTTCTGCAGCGAAAGCGGGAGCAAATTCAGCAGTAATTAAAACGTATTGACCGTCACGTTGCTTATTGATCATGTAGGTCAAACGACGTTTGCCCCAGATGTCCAATTTTACGATAGAACCGCTGGCTGCGGTGATCCAACCCTGAACCTTTTCGATAACCTCTTTAAACGCGGTCTCGTCAAGTTCGGGATGAACAATTAGAACTACTTCATACGTACGCATTATGGGAACCTCCTTTCCACGGGTTTGCCCTCAGTCAACACTGCAAGTGGTGCCAAGAGCGGAAAGGCAGCAGGAATTTCTCTGCTAACCAAAGGGGAATTTTACCACACTTCTTTACACTGACAATGTTTTTGCCAGTTTATACTCGTTTGGTTTTCATAAACATACAATGGCATTTCACTTATGTTACTTTAATGACTTATTTAATCAGAGCGAAGTGATCAGAATGTGTAGGGGAAGTTCTGTAAATTGATTTGAAAAAGAAACTTGTTGGCGTTAATCACAGAATTACAGAATGCAAGTATGGCAGATTATAATACTCCTCTGTTCTAAAGAGAGGATGCTTAGTGAAGAGTCAGATCAATACTATCTTGGATTTTTTCCGCGACTATGAGTATTATCGTCAATTGATGCGATTGGCTGTGCCGATTGCCTTACAAAATTTAATTACATCGTCACTCAATATGGTGGCGCTGATTTTTATTGGTCAGTTAGGCGAAGAATCTGTGGCTGCTGTTGGGCTTGGAAACCAGATTTGGTTTTTATTGAACCTGGTGGTTTTCGGAATTTGCAGCGGGTCAGCCATGTTTGTTGCGCAGCTTTGGGGCAAGAGAGATATACCGAATATTCGGAAAGTTCTTGGATTAACCATTAAGCTCAGTCTTATTCCCGCACTTTTCTTCTGGATTGTGGCTGTATTTTTTCCTTCATTCGCACTAGGCATCTACACAAAAGATGCTCAAGTTATTTTGATTGGAAGCAAGTTTCTTAGTATCTATGGCTGGAGTTATCTTTTTTTCGCCATGACGGCTGTTTTTAGTACAGCGGCGCGTTCTACTGGCAACGTACGGCTGCCATTGATCGTCAGTACCAGCGCTTTGGGTTTGAACGTTATGCTTGCGTATCCCTTTATTTTTGGTATCCAGGCTATTGGATTGCCTGCCATGGGCGTTCAAGGGGCGGCTGTGGCAGGTTTAATTGCTAGAATACTTGAGTGTCTTGCAATTTTGATCAGCGTTTATCATGATAGGATGACTCCGATAGCTGCTTCAATCAAGGATATTGTTGAACTCAATGTAAAATTTATGGTGGCTGTGATGAAACCCGTGCTGCCTGTAATCTTGAATGAGGTCTTATGGTCTTTAGGAATCACCACTTATACCATCATTTATGGTCACATTGGCACCATTGCCGTTGCAAGCATCAACATCATTTCGACTATTGAGCAAATGGCTTTTGTCGTCTTTCTTGGATTAGGAACTGCCACCTCGATTATGGTCGGGAATCAGATCGGCCAGGGAAATCGGGATAAGGCTTATCTCTATGGCGGAAGATCGTTATTAATACAGGGAACTGGAGCATTAATAATGGGTGGGATAGTCTATCTGGTGGCAGGTAACATTTTCCAATTCTATAAAGTAGACCCAGAAGTTATTGCCAATGCAAAAATAATACTGACCATCTTTTCATGTGGATTATGGATGAAGGCATCAAACCATGTGATTATCATTGGAATATTGCGCTCAGGCGGAGATACCAAGTTTTCTTTGGTGTTGGATGGTTTGGTGATATGGTTTATCGGGGTTCCTATTACTGCGGCAGGAGCATTTTTGCTTGGATTACCAGTATATTTTGTTTATGCTTTGACGTTTACAGAAGAAGCGGTTAAATTAATTGTGGGTGTTAAACGCTACTTCTCAAAGAAATGGATCAATGACCTCACGCAAAAAGTGGAAAACATTTCGCTTGCTGTTTGATTAGACATGTTCAATATTACGAGTACGTTCTCTATTAGGGTCATTTACCATTAGTGCAAGTGTAATCATCGAGATCAGACCAAATATTGCTGACGCTATGAAAGTAACCGGGTAACCAAAAGAATCAGCTAGGAAACCTCCCAAAAGAGGGGCGAGGATGGCGCTGGGTGCAATCAGTGTATTTGCCATTCCGACGTATGTAGGTCTTTGGGTTTCAGTCCCAAATTCCAGTGAGATGGTCAAGCCGATCGTCCAAAATGCTGCGCCACCAATACCCATGAGGATAAAGACGAGCACAAACAATTCTGGCTGCTTGATTAATAAAGCAAGAACAGCACTGATTGCCGAGACAGCGCTTCCTATTACTAAAACCCATTTACGTGACCATTTGTCTGCGATTCTGCCTAATAATGGATTAGCCACTACCTGAGTAATCATAAGAATACTGGTCATTACTCCAGCAGTGATGGTATTCATGCCCAGCTGTTTCACTGCAAAAACGGTATAAAAGGCGAAAGCCATCATGCCAAATTGCGATACGAATCTGCTGATCAAAAAATTCCGAAATACTTTATCCGTTTTGAGAATTTGAATAACTTCGCGCCCAAGAGGTTGTGCCTGAAATGCCTCATTCTCTGGTAGTTTCATGGGTTCGCGGGTTTGTTTGAGGAGCAACCAGGAAATTACATATAAGCTTGAGGCAACAAAAAAACAGGATGCAAAATCCCAGGGTGGAGCAATCTGTTTCAGCATAATACCTGCAAGTATTGCACCTAAACTGGCTAGCAAATTTGCTGCAGCTGACTGGCCACCGAAGAAGGTCGCGCGAAGATCTCCAGGTATGATCTTGGTGATCATGATTTGCCAGGCATTGGCAGTTAAACCAGCACCCAATCCCTGCCATATGAGTACGGCAAAAGTTAAGATCAAACCGACACTAGATCCGATTACCGGCAGCAATAATCCGATCAAAGCGAGGGCAAAAATGGGTGCACGTTCATGAATGGTAAGCATCAAGACAGTTGGTTTGATGCGTTCCATTTTTGATATTCTTTTAGCCATTAATAATTGAGGCAACTGCCATCCCATATTGTGGATCGCAGGGATGAGGCCAATAAGCGTAGCTGAATTTGTCATTGTGGCGACAAACAGCGGGATTATGGTTGTGTATGATGCAAAGCCGACAGCAAATCCAAAAAAGGCTCCGTCAGAGATGTTAAAAATAATATTGTGCTTGAGATCTTTTTGAACCTGGTTTTGCATCGGGGTTTCTTTCAGTGAATAAAACCCCGGAAAAACCGGGGTTTTATATTTTTAGATTTATTTTCCTAGTAAGACTCTTCGGTATCGTCTTCTTCCCAAATCTCTTCGTCTTCGTCTTCGTCTAACTCTTCCCATTCTTCCAATTCGTCTTCCTCAGTATCCCAGTCATCTTCGGTTGCTGATTCTGCGTTGGCCGAATACGTTTTACAACCAGTGTCAGGGTCAAGCTCGACCATTCCGGCGCTGCATATTCCTTCATCTAAAAACGCACAATCCAGATAGTGACATTTGATACGTGGCATAGAATAAATCCTCCTATTTACTTGTTCGTAATTGTTGTTCTTTCAAACGAATAATGGTTGTAATGAATACAACTGTCATACAAATTGCAGAAAGAATGCACCATTGGCAAATGGCTTGTAGTACAAAAAGCTCTAGATAGGTCAAGTATAGCGAATAAAGAAAACCAAAAAAACTGGTGCCGAAAACTAAATAATCGGAGTATCGCTTTAAGACTGGAATACTTTGTTCAAAAACAAAACAAAAAATCAGAAACAAATATGCCAAGGCACCTAAAAGCGCTATGGGAATTCCCCATATTGTAGACCATTGACTGTTTTGAACTGATTCACAATTACCAAGACCAGGGGTGCAGTAAATTGGCGAATTGGTGAACTTGATGATGGTTAAATATGCAGAATCAATGAAACCGATAATGGATGCAACAATGGCAATAATGGTTATTTTTTTCATGCACCCTTCTATGAACGTTTCTGGGTCAATAAACCGGCTGGCATTTTACCCTAACCTAGCCAATTCGTAAAGCGTTTTTGCACAATTGGTGAAATACTCCTTTTGATTGAAAATTTGTTATCCAATGATGAATCATCCTGGTTTAAGACGATGCGCTTCCATCACATTGGGCAGGTTTTCGATTTTGGTCAAAACTCGTGAAAGTTGAGCAATATCAGAAATTTCAAGCTTTAAGACCATATGAGCTAAATTGTGCAAGACATTTAGCTTAATATCACTCAAATTTATATTTTCATTCGTTAACAAAGAAGAGATATCTCCCATCAAGCCTTGTCGGTCGTAAGCTTTAATTTGTATTTCAACTGGAAAGGTTAATTGGGGTTCTCCCCAGGTGACGCGGACAATTCTATCATGGTCGGTCATGCGTAATATATTGGGGCAATCTTGACGATGGATGGTGGCACCGCGTCCGCGAGTGATATAACCAATAATCTCGTCACCTGGAACAGGTTTACAGCATTTGCCATAAGTGACAAGTATATTTTTCAACCCTAATACTGATACGGCTGTATCGCTGATTTGCCGTTGTGGTGCAACAGGTCTGGGTAACAAGAAATCTGGTTGAACTCTTTCACCTTCACTTAGCAGATTTACCAAATGCCCGATGGAAATATCACCGCATCCAACTGCAACATAAAGATCATCCATGCTGCGAAAGTCGAAGTTATTTGCAAATTTCTCAACGTTATAATCCACCAGTCCCAAGCGGCGAAGCTCTTTTTCGAGAATATCTTTGCCTTGAGACAGATTCTGATCGCGATTTTGATGTTTGAACCAAGCCCTGATCTTTGAGCGGGCCCGTTGTGTTTTAACAAGACCCAGGTTGACATTTAACCAGTCTCTTGAAGGGCCGCCTTGTTTGGCCACTAAAATTTCAACCTGGTCGCCAGTTTTTAAGGTGTATTCAAGATTAACGAGTTTGCCATTAATCTTGGCACCCCGACAGCGATTGCCGATCTCGGTATGCACATGATAGGCAAAATCGATGGGGGTGGAGCCTGAAGGTAAATCGATGATATCTCCCCTGGGGGTAAACACGTAAACCCGATCCTGGAAGACATCTGTTTTCATACCGTCAACGAACTCATTGGCGTCTTCAACATCCTGACGCCATTCCATCAGTTTTTTCAGCCAGTTGATGCGCTGTTCATATTTTTCGTCATGTGGACCCTTTTCTTTATATTTCCAATGGGCTGCGATGCCAAATTCGGCATTTTCATCCATCTCTGAGGTACGGATCTGAACTTCAAGCGGTTTGCCATCATCATATAGAATGGCAGTATGAAGAGATTGATAGAAATTATCTTTTGGGCCGGCTATGTAATCGTCGAATTCATTCGGAATGGGACGCCAATTCGTATGGATCAACCCCAACGCTGAATAGCAGGCAGGAATATCCTGAACGATTAGACGAACCCCTCTTAAATCGCGTACAAGTTCAAAGGGTTTGTTTTTTTCTTGCATTTTCTTATAGATTGAAAAAATGTGTTTGCTGCGTGCCGAAATTTCTACTTTTACCCCTGCATCAGTTAATAATTTATTTATTTTGTCACTAATCGCTTGCATCTGTCTGTCTCTCTCAAGACGAGTTTCAGACAGATTTTGTGCGATTTCTTTGTATTTTTCTGGATTTGTGTATCTAAACCCGAGATCTTCTAGTTCCCATTTAAGCTGCCAGATACCAAGCCGGTTGGCAAGCGGGGCAAAAATATCAAGGGTTTCTTGGGCGATGCGTTTACGTTTTTTCTCGGGCATAAAACCCAAAGTTCGCATATTATGAAGGCGATCAGCCAGCTTAATGAGAATAACGCGAATATCTTCACCCATTGCCAGAAAAGTTTTACGCAGGGTTTCATTGGCAAGATCATGGCGTCGGTCTCTGGCGAGTTGTGAATCATGCAGTGAATCATCTTCTTCGGAATCTTCTGTGATTTGGTCAAAAATCTCGGAAACATGCTGGTCGGCACGGCTGACACGAGGTAGGTGGGTTAGTTTCGTAACGCCATCGACTAATCCGCCGATTTCTGGGCCAAATCCTTTGCGTATATCATCGAGAGTAACATTTGTATCTTCAACCGTATCATGTAGTAATGCAGCCGATACAACAATTGGTTGAACCTGCATCTCGGCAAGAATGATGGCCACAGCGACACAATGAGTAATATAGGGTTCGCCTGAAGCTCTTTTTTGACCCTCATGAGCATTTTCGGCGTATTTATAGGCGTGGGTGATCATCTCTCGATCGGCAACTGAATATGATTCAGGAAGCCGCTCAATCAGGTTTTCAAGCCAGGGAGCCAGTTTTTCCGAGCTGATCATCATCTACACCCATTAAATATCGATAAAGTATATCATTTCTGCATTAATTAATTAGGTTGATTAATGTCTGCGGATTCAGGTGTTGAAAAGAATCAACAATTTTTGTGGCCAAAGATAAATCCATGCTTTTGGTGATGTCATTAGGAATCGCGATACAAGGTATACCCGCTGCAATAGCTGCTTTTATTCCATTGGGAGAGTCTTCAAAAATTACTGCTTCTGATGGGGCAATGCCGAGTTTCTTTGCGGCCATTAAAAATAGCTCAGGATCTGGTTTTACATTGGTTACATCATTGGAAGTACACACGACTTTGAAATATTTTCTGATGCCTAGTTTTGTGAGATAACCTTCAACCCATTCGCGGTTAGAACTGGATGCAACAGCCATTGGCAATTCGAGGCGTTCGGCAGCAATAATAAAATCTAACACGCCAGGGAGCATGGGCTGCAGTTCTATCAGTTCGCGAGCGCGAGCGAGTGTTTGTTCTTGAATGACCAGAGGGTCAAGCAGACCGTGTGTTAATTGGCTAAGATGTTGGGCCGGGTCGTATGCTGAGGGGCCGGTGCCTATGGCTTTCTTCCAGTCTTCGATGGTAAAGGAAAATCCATGTTGGTTGAACAATTCAGCCCAGGCATTGCAGCCGGGCATTTCAGTATCAATAATTAAACCGTCAAAATCAAAAATGATCCCTTTGAGTGCCATAATGTCCTGTTCATAATTATTTTATTTTAGTAATTCCTGGCTATTAAAACTGCGTGTCGGAGATAGAATAGCTAATGTTTCTTTATCTTGTTCAGTAGTTGAACCATTGACTAACCGGGTAAGCAGCTCACCACATGAAGGGCCGAGCATAAACCCCTGACCGCACAACCCGACACCTAACAGCATGTTTGAAATTTCTGGCGCCCAACCGAGAATGGGGAATCCATCAGGTGTCATGGGATAGAGTCCCCGCCAGGTGCGGCGCACCCTGATATTTTTCAAGCGCGGCATCACTTCGATCATCCTGCGTGAAACCATGGGTAAGAAACTGCTGGTTTCGTTGATGTCATCACCCCAGGCATTAGGGCTTGGTGTGATGCAAAATATGATTTGTCCGGTTATATGTTGATAAAAATAATAATTACTAGAACCAACCGCCGGACGAATATCCACGATCATTGGACCTAAAAATCGTGCCACTGGTTCAGTAATTGCCGCTTCATGTGAATCAGGTTTTACCGGCAGGTCGAGCCCGGTCATAGCGCCGATGCAGGCAGCAGAAGCTCCGGCACAGTTTATCACATAATCTGACTGATATTCTGATTTGGTGGTTAGCACTTTTGAAATGCGGCCGTGATCTAAATGCATGTCAATTACAGCCTCAGAGAAATGGAATTCAGCACCTTTTTCAATGGCATGAGTGTAATAGGCATGATTTGAGAGAAGTGGTGACGCGCTGCCGTCATTAGGTGAAAAAGTGCCGCCGAGCAATCCATGAGGATTTAGATCAGGTACAATTTTTTGAAGGTCTTTTGGATCGTACCAATCGTTTTTGAGTTGATAGTCCTTTTGGGTAATCAGCAGATTCTTTAAGATCTTTTCTTCTTTTTCACCATAGGCAACAAAGGCATATCCACAGCAATCCCATTCGATGTCATCTCCGAAAACTTCTTTGAAAGTGGAGAAGATTTCAATGCTGCGCTGGCAGAGGCGGATTTTTGCCGGGTCAGAATGAGTGGCACGGATGCCGCCTATGGCACGTTTGTTGGATCCCTGGCCGACACTGGAAACGGAATCAAGCACCAGTACTTTTAACCCTGCATTTGCCAGGTAGTAGGCAGTGGGTGTGCCTAATGAACCCGCTCCAATAACTATGACGTCATAATGATTTGATGAATCGGTCATTTAGACTCCTCGCTGTTTTCACCAGCCAAAATGCCGAGTGATACTTCAATAAATAGAGGCCGTTTAGAAGGATCAATGATCTTGTCATTGGGGATGCCTTCTTCTCTAAAAATACGACGGATTAGGGATGCACAGGTTTTTGCTCCACATGCACCCATGCAGGCTCGCGTAACGGTTTTTATTTCATTGATATCCTTATAGCCTTTGCGGATGAGATCCCGGATTTCGCCGGCGCTGACATGTTCGCAGCGGCAGACAATCGTATCATCCGTGACATGGTTGACATATTGGAACATGGGCTGTGTGATTTTCGGTGATTGGATGCGGATGCCAGCGATATGAGGCGCAATCTCTTTATCTGTTTCGACCTGGATGATCACTGTGCGGTCGCTGGTTTTGATGCTGTGAATATCAAAGACTTCAGCATCGCAAAGTGAATTTCCTTCTGTATCTAATATGGTTACAATATCATCACGAGTGATCATTTCACTTGAAAACTCGTAGGGGATGGAGATAATCGGTTTTTCGGGGTTAGCGCGGTAATCCACAAGGGTGATAGCCAAACCCGGACAGCCTGCCACACATTTTTCACACACTTCACAACAATAATTGTTTCCCACGAATGTGGGCACAGAACGGATATCCTTTTTATCTACAATGATCAATCCGTGCGGACACAGAGAAGAGCAAGGATCACATGGGATCTCCTGGCTGCAGTGAAATATGGGTATAACGCCTTCAGGCAGGTTGGGCAAGTCTTCTTTGAATGTGTTGCCAGGGCGAGATTTGAGAATGGCACCCGTGCGATACCAGGCGTCTGGAATCTCGCCGATTTCTTTACCCAGGGCTTGAGCAATTTCAAGGCCCTTTATTTTGCCTGAAAAGATGGCCGCTGAAGCCTCAGCAATTTCTTCAGCATCACCCGCAACAAAGGCTTTAATCTTAAAATCGACTGCTTTTTGATAAAACTCAGAGACCGGGTCGAGGCCAACGGCAATGAGAATCGCATCGCACTCGTAAGATTTCTCGCTGCCAGGGATGGGAACGAAGTTGTCATCTACAGCCGAAATGCTGATAGATTCAACATTATCTTGGCCATTTGCGCTCAAGATGGTGTGAGAAGTGTGGATGGGGACACCCATTCTCACAAGTTTGTCTTTATGCACCTTATATCCACCACATTCAGGCAAGGCTTCAATCAGCCCAATGACGTTGATGCCGGCTTGCAAGGCATGGTAACCCGCAATTAAACCCACATTTCCGCCACCTACAATGAAGAGGTTATTTGCAGGCTTGACTAAGTCTCGGTTGACCAATGTTTGAAAGGCCCCAGCACCATAAACACCTGGCAGGGTATTGCCTTTGAAAGCCAGAAATTTCTCTCGTGCACCGCAGGCCACTAATAAGACTTCAGGGGTGACCAGTACATACTCGCTGCCATTTTTGAGAACACCTACTTTTTGATCACTGTAGACAGCCAAACAGGTACTTTGACGCCAAACATCAATGGATGGGTATTGCAAGAGTTCTTTTTCAAGAATAGTAGCAATGTCAATTCCGCGGGTACCTGCATAGACTGCATCAGTGGAACCAAAGAAACGGTGGGTTTGAAGCACAAGCTTGCCGCCCAGACGATGTTTGTCGTCAACCAATAAGGCCCGAATGCCCAATTTACCCAATTCAATGGCTGCTGATAATCCGGCCGGGCCGCCGCCAAGAATCAAAACAGGAACTTCAATTTCAGGCACTGGTCTAAATGTGGGTTGAGACTTTACTTCAGGAAGGGCAGGATCACCATTGTTAGGAAAGACATGCATCCCTTCAGCAACAGTATGCATGCAGGCTTTTACTGGCAAACCATCGGCAATCACCATACATTGTGAACACTGTCCGTTTGCACAAAAAATCCCCAATGGGGATTTGTCTTTGTGGTGATGGCCAAATATCTTAATGCCATTGGCATATAATGCAGATGCGATGGTTTCCTCTTCGTGAGCAGACAGAGTTTTGCCTTGCCACGAAAAGGAGATTTCATTTTTTGTTGGAATGGGTAAAATTGGGTGTTTTTTAATCCTGTGATCGGCCATGGGGTCCTTAGATCCGAATTGTAGGATGCACTAAAACGACATTATAATAATTTATCAACTGTTTTAGCGATGTGAATTGTACCAAATCATCTCAAACTGGTGTATTGCATTTATACCTTTTTTACCGGCAGTCTGTCATTTGTTGGTTATACTTGGCAGAATAGGAATCATGTTTATTTTATTTGGAGGAATACTATGAAAAGAATAGCGGTATTAACGAGCGGTGGTGATGCCCCGGGTATGAACGCGGCTATCAGAGCGGTGGTAAGAATGGGTGTTGCTAAAGGATGGGAAGTGTTTGGGGTTAAGGGTGGATATGAAGGTTTAATCAATGGGAGGTTTATTCCATTGGGGACGCGTGATGTTGGCGGGATAATGCAGCGCGGCGGCACTATGCTCGGAAGTGCGCGTAGCGAGGAGTTTAAAACTGAAAAAGGTCAATTGAATGCCGTTCGTTCACTGAATGAAGCCCAAATAGAGGGGATGGTGGTGATTGGGGGGAATGGTTCGCAAACCGGCAGCCTGATGCTGCACAGGCATGGGTTTCCTGTGGTTGGCGTTGCTTCAACCATTGACAATGACCTTTATGGTTGTGATGTAACCATTGGTGTGGATACCGCACTCAATATTGCCCTTGAAGCGATTGACCGCTTAAAAACCACAGCGTCGTCTCATCAGCGTGCATTCTTGATCGAGGTTATGGGTCGTAACTGCGGGTATCTGGCACTCATGGCTGCCATTGCTGGCGGCGCTGAGAGCGTTGTATTGCCCGAGATTGATGTTGACCCTGAACACATCGCTGAAGTATTAACGCTTGCTTATGAAAAAGGCAAAGAACACGCCATTATTGTGGTTGCTGAAGGTGCAAAATTTAACGCCAACGCTTTGGATGCATTTTTCACAGAAAACCGAGATCGTCTTGGTTTTGACCTGAGAGTCACAATTTTGGGGCACACACAACGCGGCGGCACACCAAGCGCTTATGATCGTATATTGGCCAGCAGGCTGGGGGCGGCAGCCATTGAGCAGATGGCTAATGGGAATTATGGTGTGCTCGTTGGAGAAATCAAGGACGAGATCGTGCCGACACCGCTAGAAGAAGTGGTTAATCATCCTAAAGAGCTGGATCGGTCGTTGATCGATTTGGCGAAAATTCTAGATTAAATATCAATTCCCTTTTTTATTAACAGAACTACGTAATATCAACCCTGACAAGGTTTCAAACCTTGTCAGGGTTATGGTTAATCGATATTTACTTATTGAATTTTAGCCAGGCTTCGATAAATCCATCGAGGTCGCCATCAAGCACGGATTGGCTGTTGCCCACCTCGTAGTCTGTGCGGTGGTCTTTGACCATTTGATAGGGATGGAGCACATAAGAGCGGATCTGACTGCCCCATTCTGCTTTTTGATAGACGCCGCGCAGGTCAGACAGGTTCTTATCCGCGGCGACCTGGGCTATGTCTAGCAATCGGGAACGTAAAACGCGCATGGCATTTTCGCGGTTTTGCAACTGTGAGCGTTCATTCTGGCAGGTGACCACAATGCCGGTGGGAAGGTGAGTGAGGCGAATGGCAGTGGAGTTCTTCTGCACATTCTGTCCACCGGCGCCAGAGGATTTGAAGATGTCAATTTTGACTTCGTCTGGACCTATCACTACCAACGGATCTTCCTGTGCAGCTTCGGGAAGGATTTCGACCTGCGCAAATGAGGTGTGGCGGCGATGAGCAGAATCATAAGGTGAAAGTCTCACCAGTCGGTGAACACCTTTTTCTGCTTTAAGATACCCATAGGCATAGGTACCGCTAACAAGCATGGTGACGGTCTTAATCCCGGCTTCTTCACCCTCGGTTTGATCAAGAATTTCAGTCTTGAAGCCCTTGGTCTCACACCAGCGTAAATACATGCGTTCGAGCATGCCAGCCCAGTCTTGTGCGTCTGTGCCGCCTTCACCGGTATTAATGGTGAGCAGGGCGTTGCCTTTATCGTATTTACCTCCCAGAAGCGTGGAGAGGCTTAACTTATTAAGTTCGCGGTTTATCTTTTCAGTCTCAGCGGTAAGTTCATCATCGAGTGTAGGGTCTTCCATTTGAGAAAGTTCAAGCGTATCGCTGATGCGTTTATCTAAAGAATTCCAGAGATTAAGTTCATCTTTGAGCTCAGATATATCTTTCATTAATTGCTGGGCCTGCTTGGGATCATCCCAGATTTTGGAGTCTTCAGATTGCTTCTGTAAATGCTCTAACTTAAGCTGCTTGTTCGTTAAGTCAAAGACGCTCCATGAGTGTATGAATGGTTGTCTGATATTCTTTAAGTGATGCGATAAGTTCTTCCATTAGTTCCTCTAATTTTGATTGAGCAGAATGTTTTTGACAAAAGCTTCAGGATCGAAAGGCGTCAGATCCTCGGGTTTTTCACCTAAACCGGCAAAAAAGATTGGCAGGTTGAGTTCCTGTTGAATGGCGAATGCCATGCCGCCGCGGGCTGAGGAATCCAGTTTGGAGAGGATTACCCCATTGACCTGGACGGCTTCTTGAAACGCTTTAGCCTGGTGCAGGGCATTTTGTCCAGTGGTGGCGTCTAAGACCAGCAGAACGGCGTGTGGAGCGCCTGGCATGGCCTTGCCAACCACGCGGTGAACTTTCTTAAGCTCTTCCATCAGGTTGTAGCGGGTATGCAGACGGCCAGCGGTATCAATCAGGACAATATCAAATTTGCGTGCAATGGCTGCCTGAACGGCATCGTAAGCCACGGCACCGGAATCACTTTCGGGTTGACCAGCCACAACTTGCAGACCAAGGCGGTCTGCCCAAACCTGAAGCTGATCGATGGCTGCCGCACGGAATGTATCAGCAGCGGCGAGCAGTACCTTTTTGCCTTGTTGAGTATAAAGCTTGCCCAGTTTGGCGGCTGTGGTGGTCTTGCCAGAGCCATTAACACCCACCAGCAGGATCACGGCCGGTGAAACACCATTTATGGGTAATTCTTCGGGAACTTTGAGTAAAGAAAGAAGCTCATCATGCAGCACTTGCTGTAATTCTGAACTTTTGGTTAATCCAAGCTCTGAAGTATGGGATTTAAGTTTTTTGACAAGGCGCATGGTAGTTTCGACACCCAAATCAGCCTGGATGAGCAATTCTTCGAGCTCTTCCCAGGTTTCTTCCTTGATCTCCGTCGCCCCAAACAGGGTGGCAATCCGTCCAAAAGTGGATTTGCGGGTGCGGTCGAGACCTTCTTTCCATTTAGCAAAAATGTTATCAGCCATAAGTAAAAATTATATCATTTCCGTTTTCTCAGATTTTCGTTGATGCTCGGCAAGCTGTCCGCAGCCGGCATGAATGTCAATGCCGCGGCGAAGGCGAATGGTGCAGGGAATGCCGCTCTCTGTGAGTATGGCTTGAAAAGCCAGAGCGCGTTCATGCGAGGGGGTTTTGCCACGATATTTTTTTGTGGGATTGAGCTGGATGATGTTGACGTGACAAATCATGCCTTTGAGCAATTTGACCAATTCATAAGCATCTTTATCCTGGTCATTAACATCTGAAATAAGCGCCCATTCAAAAGTAAGTCTGCGGTGGGTGATGTTAATATATTCACGACAGGCTTGCATCAGTTCATAGAGCGGATATTTGCGGTCAATGGGTAATAGTGAAGCCCGAAGTTCATCATTCGCGGCATGCAAACTAATGGCCAGGTTAACCTGGCGTTTTTCTTCTGCAAAGCGCAAAATTTCGGGGACCAGACCAACGGTTGAAATGGTGATGCGGCGTGCGCCCAGGTTTAGACCCAACGGGTCATTGAGCAGGTCCACGGCGGTCATGACGGCATCGTAGTTATGAAAAGGTTCACCCATGCCCATGATGACAATATTGGTGACGTTTTGACCCGTTTTTTTGAGTTCACGAGCGAAATGCAATACTTGTTCGACGATCTCGCCGCTGGTCAGGTTGCGGGCAAAACCCATTTGACCAGTGGCGCAAAAGACGCAACCCATGGCGCAGCCAGCTTGCGATGATATGCATAGTGTTTGCCGTTCATCGTAATGCATTAAGACCGTTTCGACAGCTCTTCCATCAATAAGTCCAAAAAGCATTTTTGCCGTTTCTTTATCCGTTGACTGTAAGTGCTCTATGCGTGTTAGACGGCTGAAATCTATTTTATCGGATAACGTTTGGCGCAGGTCTTTAGAAAGCGTAGTGACTTCTTCGACACTCGAAACGAGCTCACCATAGAAAGCCTGAAAAAGCTGTTTAGCTCTAAACTCAGGCAGCCCAAGGGTTTTGAGTTCTGCCTTGAGAGCATCGAGATTAAGGTCAAAAAAGAAAGGTTTAGTGTTCATCCAAAGCCTGAAGGAGGTCTGATAGCTCGTTGATCACCAGATCAGGATAGGGCTGCCAGGCGTTTGCTTCTTCCTGGGTGGAAATACCAGAGAGGACAAGGGCGGTTTTGCATCCTGCGCACTGGCCGCCGAGGATATCCGTCTCAAGGCGGTCTCCGACTACAAGTGTCTCCTGGGGGAGGGTTCCGAGTCGTTCGAGGGCAAAGTCAAACAGGGTGGTGCCTGGTTTGCCAGCGATGATCGGCGTGACATCGGTGGCTGTTTCAAGCGCAGCCAGGATTGCGCCAGCACCGGGAATGATGCCTTCAGGTGTGGGGAAGGTACGATCTGGGTTGGTGAAGTAAAAGGGGATACCGCGGCGAATGAGCAAGGTTGCGGCTTTCAATTTCCAGAAGGTGATGTCGCGATCCATACTGCCAATCACGGCAAGACCAGGTTCTTCGGAATGATAAAAGCCCGCAGCATTGAGCGCAGTGGTCAAACCGATCTCGCCAAGTATGTAAACCGGTCCGCCCTGGGGAAAGCGTTTTTTGAGCAGATAGGCGACACCCATGGAAGAATTGACCACTTGAGGTTCATCGAGATGGACACCGAAACCGGCTATCTTTTGCAAGTATTGAGCAGGAGTGCGTGTAGCATTGTTCGTCGCCAGCAAAACCTTGAGGCCGGCACGTTCAAAACTGTCAAAGGCGGCCGCCAGATCGCCAATGGGGGCATTTTCACGCCACAAGACGCCATCCATGTCGAGGATCAAGGATTTTATGGGTTGGTCATTGGAAATAGTGTACATGTGCCCTCATAAAACAGACCGGACGGCTTGGCCACCCGGTCTGTAAGTGTTTATTTTTTTTCTTCTGGTTTGGGAGGAGCCAAGACCTGGTCGACGAGACCGTAATCGACGGCCTGCTGTGCATCCATGTAAAAGTTGCGATCAGTGTCGCGCTCAATGATTTCTTGAGTTTGACCAGTCGTCTCTGAGAGGATGCCCATCAAGCGGGCTTTGAGGCGCAGAATTTCGCGTGCCTGAATCTCGATATCGGATGCCTGACCTTCTGCTCCACCAAGCGGCTGGTGCATGTGGATGGTGGCATGTGGAAGCGCATAACGTTTGCCTTTGGTGCCGGCAGCGAGTAAAACGGTTCCAAATGAGGCGGTGACACCGACGGCCACGGTGCTGATCTTGTTGGGGATCATTTTCATGGTGTCGTAGATGGCTAGACCTGCATAGATCTGTCCGCCGGGGGAGTTGATATACATCTGGATGTCGGCGTCTGAATCTTCACGACTCAAGACAAGCAACTGGGCAACAATCGCATTGGCGACCTGGTCGTCAATGGGAGTGCCTAAAAAGATGATGCGTTCGCGGAAGAGCAATGAGTAAATATCGTATGCTCTTTCACCACGGCCCGAATTCTCAATAACCATCGGGAGAACTGATTTGAAATTGGGGATTTCCACTTTACCTCCGTAAAAATCCAACTAGGTGAATAAAATTATTCTGTTTTATCGTCTGCTGCTTTTTTGGCCGGTTTCTTGGCTTTCACCGGTTTTTCAGCGGCATCGGCAGCGGGTTCGACTGATTTTTCAGCCTTGGGAGCGGCTTTTTTCTTGGCAGCGGGTTTGGCAGCGGCATCTGAAGATGCACCTTCGGCAGCCGGTGCGGATTCTGCTTTGCCAGTGGCAATTTCTTTCATACGGTCAAGTGTCTTGCGATTGATCAAACGGGATGCGGCTTGCATGGCCATATTATTGGCAATTCGCTCGTTTTTCAATTGTTTTTCAAGCTTCTTGAAGTCAACATTACCTTGCATCTGCATTTCATGGATCATGTTGGAAACTTCTTCTTGCAGATCTTCGTTCTTGACCTGGATTTTTTCAAGCTTGGCTATTTCTTCCATTACCAAAGAGCGCTCGAGACGTTTCTTGGCAACAGGCTTGATATCTTCTTCGAGCCAGGCGTCTTTCTCTTTTTTGATGGTCTTGAGATAGGTATCAAGCTCCATCTTTTGTCTTGTCAGGTCTTCCTGGACGGTCTCAACTACGTGTTCCATCTCATGTTCGACCACCTGGGGTGGGAATTTGATCACAGACTGAGCCACTATCTGGTCGATGAGTTCTTCAAACCAGGTGCTTTCGTACTCATCACGCGCACGAGATTCAAGCTGGTCGTGGATGCTCTCGCGCAGTTTATCGACGCTTTCAAATTCTCCAACGGTTTGAGCGAAAGCATCATCGAACTCAGGAAGTTTAAGTTCTTTTACACTTTCAACCAAAACACTAAATTCTACATCCATGCCGCGCAGCTTTTCATAGCGGGAATCGGCAGGGTAGGTATATTTGACTTTTTTTGTTCCGCCAGCTTTGAGTTTGACCAGATTGTCGCCAAACCCTTCGTAGGGGAAGTCGTTGCCGTTGGGATCGGTTTCGCCAATCACGACCTGCATGGGTGAATCTTTAAGCAGTTCGGGTTTGTCGTCTTCACCCGGGTTGAGAATCTCGGCATCCAGTTTAATGTAGACCAGATCACCCACTTTCGCGGCACGTTCTACAGGTTCGGCAGTGGCATAGTTGCGTTTGAGGCGGTCGATGAATTCATCCACTTCTTTCGCGGCAACAGGTTTCAAAGTGTATTTCTTGCGAATGTCTTTGTAGCCAGCCATATCCACGGTGGGTTCGAGGGGGACAACAAAGGTAAACTTAAGCGGATCACCTTTGTCGATATCTTGAAGTGAACCGGGAGCAGCAGGTTCGATTTTTGCTTCAGTGAGCATTTGGGGATAAATATCTTCCACCATTAATTCGACGGCTTCGTCGCTGAGGGCTTCTTCTCCATAGATGCGTAAAATGACGTCGTAGGGAGCCTTGCCGGGACGGAAACCAGGGATCTTGCTTTTGTTGGCAATTTTGCGAGCAGCCTGATGTTTATATTTTTCGAGTGCGGAAGTTTCAAATTCCGCGATGACTTTCATCTGATGATCTTCAAGAACCTGGGTCTCAATTTTCAATTTAATTATCCTTCTTTTGTTATTTTTAGCCAGTGGGGAAAGAGGGACTTGAACCCTCACGCCTCGCGGCACATGATCCTAAGTCATGCCTGTCTGCCAATTCCAGCACTTCCCCAGCCGGAGAAGAATTATAAGCGAGAGGGGGGGTTGCGTCAATTGTGAAGTCTTGTAAAGTTCATAAGTGCCGAGAGTAGAGAATCGAGAACCGAGAACCGAGAACCGAGAACCGAGAACCGAGAACCGAGAACCGAGAACCGAGAACAGTTCTTTTATTTCATGAATTATATTTTTGAAGTATTTGTTTTCTATTAATTATTTGACACATTTTCATTAACAGATTTTTGGCAGAAGCCTTTAAAAAAAGTACAGCAAAAACAATAAAAATCAAATCGAATATATGAATGGTAATGAAAATTCTAACCACTAAAAACGCAAAATATATTAAACACACAGTAAGAAATTTATACTTTTGCACCCATATTTCTTTGTTTTTGTTTTAAGAAAAAATCGGAAACAAAGAAAACGAATGCTTTTAGTCAGAAAAATCTCAATAATCGCAATAATTTAGCTTCGCAAATTATATTCGGAACATTTTGTCGTAATATCCTGGTTGGAAACGAATGTTGGAATTTTTGAATTCGAATCCTTTTCTATGATTTTGTTTGTGAGTTAATGTTAGTTCTAATGTTCTATATAGTCAAGGGAGGAAATTGGCAATGTGGAATATTTTCCGGTTATAGGAGGCGTAAAGGTGTAACTTGGTTAGGATGATGGGTTCAAAGAACGAACCCATCCTACAATTTGGAGTGCCAGGAAAAACCGCGTGAGGGGTGACTTTTTTGGAGTGAATTAAGGGTTTATAATCAGCCTCGTTGTGCCACTCTCTGAATGAATATGAGGACTAAAAGTTTGAGCAGAGTCTACAATCCCGAAAGCGTCGGCAAAGACCGGACGCGATTATCTAAAAGTGTTGTGCTGGCCTTGCGTGAGTTGATGAAGCAAAATGAACCCAATGCTGAAACCAAAGACCTGACGGCCTTTGTGGTGTTAGCGCTGGCAGAGATCAATGACAATATTGATGTCAGTGTGGCAGCCTGGGAAAAACGCGGTTATTGGGTTAAAGCAGACAAGTTTCGCCTGGAGTGGGAGTGGGCAGGTAACTGCTCAAAGGCGATGAAGACGGCATTGCTGGCTGAAGATTGGGCGACGGTTGCGTTGAATGCGGTAAAGATAGGACAGAAGCTGAACAAGATTATGATCGCTGAACATCATCGGTTGGGTACACCGTGGGTTGGTGCGTGGAAGAAACTGAAATCATAGTTCTTAGAAAACCACGAAAAAACGAAAAACACGAAAAAATCTTTCAAAAATTCAAAATGTTAGTTTATTACTGAATTACAGTGGAAGTAATTGTCACTAAATCAGGCGTTTGTTAAATAAGTAAGGATAGACCATGGATGCGGTGAATACTTATCAGGTGTTTGATTGGCTGTGGACTTCTGGCCAGATTTCTGAAAACGATATTGTGCAACTAAATATAGATGGTTTTACCACGATCATTAATCTGGCCATGCCTACTTCGACGAATGCGTTAAATGGTGAAGCTGAAATCGTTGCTAACCTGCATATGAATTACATCAATATCCCTGTTGAGTGGGAAATGCCAGAAGTGGATCAATTTGAGTTGTGTGCCGGATTGTTAAGTGAATTGCATGCGCAGGGTCAAAAAGTTTGGTTACATTGCGCAATGAACATGAGGGTATCTGCATTTGTGTATTTGTATCGCAAGCTGGTGTTGAAGCAATCTGAAGAGGAAGCGGTGCATCCCATGATTGATGTTTGGACGCCGAATCCATTGTGGCGGGAGTTTATTGATGAAGTTGTTGACAAATATTTAGTGGATTAAATTCTTATTAACCACGAAACACACAAAATACACTAAAAATAAATTCAAATAACCCAAAAATGCTTATAACAATCAATAAGCCGCCTCATGAGAGACGGCTTATCAGAATTTTAGCTGGTGGACACGGTTCGCATCAATGATGGATATATGGACGCCGAATCTGTTGTGGCAGGAATTTATTGACGAAGTTGTTGAAAAGCATGACGGAATTTTATTACAATCAAGACCTTTATAAACCACGAAATTACGAAATACACGAAAATTTTTTTTAAATTAAAGACCCTTTAAAAGTACTTTTTTGGGGAATCAAGGTATCCCTCCTATAAAATGCAGAGAGTTATTTATGAATTGCTTTTCGAGTATTGATAACGTTGTAAAGGCCAATGAATGAAGATTAATTTATTACTGTCGGGAGAATGAAATCTTCGATGAGCTGCCATCTGTCACGTGGTTTGGCAATGATTGATGAGGTGATTGAAACAACAAGGTCTTTATCAGGAATGCAGCAAATTACATTTCCACCAGCCCCCAATGCTGAAAAAGAGAAGATACCATTCTGGTTACTGAGCCACCACAAGTATCCATAATTATTGTCATTTGAAGCAATCGACTCTTCGATCCATTTTTCAGAAATTACTTGTTTGTCTTCCCAAACTCCATTGTTCAGATAAAGGAACCCGAAACGAGCCATGTCTCTAGGTGACATTGTGAGCCCCCATCCTCCAACCGTGTAGCCACCGGGATCATTTATCCACCCATTAAGGTTTTTCCCAAAAACATCTTCCATGAAGAAAGATTTCATTGTCTGATTGGGGATTTCTTTCATACCGAGAGGTGAAAATAGATATTTATTGGCGAATTCACGAGCACTTAATCCTGTTGCTTTTGTGAGAATAGCAGAAAGCAGGTGGACGCCAGCAGTGCAATATTGAAAATTGCCGGGCTGTCCATTTTGCCCAAGCAGATTAAGGATGTATGTTATCCAATCTTTTTGCCTGCGAAGTCTATCCAGGGGTTCATTAACCCGCCGATCAGTCGTTTTCCATGCAAACGGAGCAGTCATGGTTAATAAATGTCTGATGGTTATTGTCCGTTTTTGAAAGTGATTTGCGCCAGACACGTATTCCGGGAAAAAGTCAAGAATTTTCTGGTCAATGCTTTTGATATGGCCTGCATCAATGGCAATGCCGATCAATGCTGAAATGATGCTCTTGGTTACTGATGCCACGTGACAGGTATCTTGTGGGCCATTGCCATTGAAATAGCGTTCATAAACCATGAATCCATTACGGATAATCACAATTCCATTAATATTTCTATATTGAGAATTAATCATCTGTTCAAGGTTAAGCAGTTTTCCTTGATCCATACCTACAGATGCTGGTTCTGATTTTTGCCACTCGTGGGTTGGCCAATACTCTCTTTTTATCACAGATACCTACCTGTAATTGATTGGGGATTAACCTTCAACTCTTTGGGAGAACCCTGTGCAATGATCTTTCCTCCATCTGACCCGCCTCCCGGGCCAAGTTCAACAATCCAGTCACAGATTTGAAGAACCTCTAAATCATGTTCGATCACAATCACAGAATTACCCAGTTCGACCAACTCGTCTAACAATTGGATTAGTTTGGCTGTGTCATACAGACTAAGCCCTGAAGTTGGTTCATCCAATACATAGAGGATGTTTCCCTTGCGACGTTTGCCGATTTCTTTTGCTAATTTGATTCTTTGTGCTTCTCCTCCACTAAGGGTGGGAGTCGGTTGCCCTAATTTGATGTATCCCATTCCAAACCTCTCCAAGACCAGCAAAGTTGGAAGAATAGTGGGTTCGCCTGAAAAGAATGTGACAGCTTCAGTAACAGTCATTTCGAGTACATCATAAATATTTTTATCTTTGTATAAGACGGATAATGCTTGAGGATTAAATCGTTTACCATGACAGTCTTTGCATGAATGATCGATTTTTAGATTTCCTCCCAGCCAGATGGTTTCACGACCACTCCCATTGCAAACAGAACAAGCTCCTTTTGAGTTGAAAGAAAAGTGTCCTGCAGAAAACTGCTGTTGAATCGCCTCAGTCTGTTCGGCAAACAATTTGCGAATTTTATCCCATATGCCCACATAAGAAATCGGGTTAGAGTTCATATTTCTGCCAATTGGCGATTGGGATACTTCTGCATATCCCGAGATTAATTCAACACCTTCCAATCTATCTGCGATGGTTTTGACTGAAGAAATTACAGCGTTATCTTCTATGTCGTCTGGTTCTGTTTCTGAATTGTTATATTCTCTTTGGTTATGGAAGTATCCCTTAAGCAGGGTTATCAAGGTATCAGAAATGAGAGAACTTTTTCCGCTTCCAGAAACACCTGCAATACCCACCAGAACTCCCAATGGTAAAGAAATAGTCACGTTCTGCAGATTATTGGTTTTTGCATTATGCAAGGTCAAGCCAGGATTTGATTTGCTTATTTGTTTTCTTTTCCTTTCAGGCATCATAACCTTGCCTGAAAGATACTTCCCGGTGATTGATTCATGGCATGCAAACAGACCTTGCATGTCGCCCTGATAAATCAACTGTCCACCTTGTATACCCGCTTTTGGCCCTATGTCGATGATGTGTTCTGCGATTTCAATCGTCTTACGGTCATGCTCAACAACAATAACGGTGTTACCCAATTCTTTGAGGGCTAATATGGAATTTAGAAGCTCAGTTTTTTCGGATTCGTGCAATCCCACCGTTGGTTCATCAAGTATATAGATTAGAGAATCCATTTGTGAATCAAGGTGCGAATTAAGAAACAGACTTTGGATTTCTCCGCCACTCAGGGTAGGCATTTCTCTGTAAAGGGTTAAATGTCCTAGACGAGATTTGTTCAAATTATTCAATTTTCGGAGCGTTTCCTTGAGCAGGTTGAGGCCTAAAATTGAAAAATCCTCCAGCGTTTGTAAAGTTTCAAGAAAAACAGATAAATCCTTAATGGTCATTTTTCCAAGTTCACCAATATGCTTGCCGCCGAGTAGAACTCTGCGTGCCTCGTTTCCAATTCGGAAACCACGGCATTCAGGGCATTCAGTCCAAGCATAAATTCCACTTGAATCTTCTCCCTCATAATAGATGCGACCTTGAAGAATTCTAGACACACAAACGCTTCGTTTATCAGTGCTGTTGCTTAATTGATGTCCAAAGAGGATTTCTTCTTTTATTTCGTCTGGAATGATTGAAAAAGGCGTTTCGAGATAGTTTTGAAAATGTCTTTGAAGTAATTTTAAATAACCAGGTGTGGGGCCTACTATTTGAAAAACTTGCGAAAGGGTTGTTTGGTTATCAGGTACCAATTTTTGCATGTTGATTTCATAAAAGGTTCCACGGCCTGAGCACCTTAAGCACATTCCATTCGGGGCGTTATAAGAGAAATAGCTTGAGGCCATTCGTTCTTCGATATTCCCGCAAGCTGAACAACAAAGGTTATTATCTACAGGTGTGTTACAAGTGGAACAAGAAATATGTCCTTCACCAGAATAAAGGACAGCCAAAAGATTTAAAATATTTGATCTTGATCCTACTGTCGACCGCGGATTGCTTTGACGGATAATGTTCTGTTGGACAGCAATTGTGGGGCCAATACCCGAGATGCTATCAAACTTGTCTTCATCATCTATTCCTGCAAGGACACCCAAAGATTGCAAATACTGCTTGCGGCCTTCTTCAAAAACAATATCAAACATGAGGGTGGATTTTCCTGATCCACTAACACCTGTTGCCACGATGAGCTTGTTTTTGGGAAGAGCAACATCTATCCCTTTAAGGTTGTGTAAATGCGCATTTTTTATGATTATATTATTCATGATTTTTGTCCAGTGTTACTTAATTGAATACCCCATAAAGATAAAATTATAATAGGAAAATTGGATATGAAACAAATATTCGTAATCGATTATGCCGGATGATGCACCGCTATCTTGATCACACCTAATGGTCTGATTGAATTTTTATCGGGCTTTTGTAAAAACGAAAATGATGCCTGAACGATGAGCGAACAAATTTATTTGTCGATTTGGTGCGATTCGTGAATCGCCCCCACGTTTGGCAAAACAGGTTTTTTTTCGCTTTGAGGATAATGCGAGCGTCAGCCAAATTCAAGCCCTGGCCGAGATCAGTGAGAATATAGACGCCAGCGCAAAGCCTGGGAAAAATGCGGTTACTGGGTCAAGGCAGACCAGTTTGGTTAGTTTGGGAGTGGGCAAGAATCTGCCCAAAAGATGAAAACGGCTTTGCTGGCAGAAGATTGAACCAGAATTGAGATCAACGCCGTAAAGATCGGTCAGCAACTGACCAAGATTTTGTTTCCTGAGCATTAAAGGCTAAGTACAGCATGGAAGATTGTTTTGAAGTAACTTCATTATAAAATCGAAAAGAGCCGCTACTTCAACAACGCGGCTCTTGGTTTTTTTACGTGAGGTCAATATTAAGAACGGTCAGTGTTTTTCAATTGTGTAAAACTCATTCTCTTCATCTGGGTTGTGACGAACCACATTAAAAAATATTTTGTGATAGGTAATCTTTTTTTCTGCGTTCTCAAAGTTCGTAAGAATACTAATGTTGTACAGGGGCGGCAAGGAATATTGAGTAACGTATATATAATCGCGCGCTTCAAATATTCCGAAAGCAACCAGAAGGGTCACGAACGCGAGGATCAGAGCTCTTACGATTTTTTTTCGAAACCATAGAAAAATAGCTATGGCGATCATAATAGTACCCAGAATCGAATAAACTGATACCCACGAGGTATCTACTCCAAGAAATAATAACGAGAACACAAGAAGGATGGCACCACAAGTGAATAAGGCGCCGTTTATCATGCGGTCGATCTTCTTTTTGGAATCGGTTAATGTTTTGAGAATGGTCTCTTCCGCACTTTTTTGATATTGCGCTGGTTCAATTCTTTCGCCAATGATGATCTCGTTGACGGACACTTCAAGGATCACACTTAAATGTTTCAGCAATGAAATATCAGGAAATCCTCTTCCGGTTTCCCAGCGTGAAACCGCCTTGTCGGTGACACCCAATTGTTGGGCAAGCTGGCTTTGCGTCCATGCTTTTTTCTTGCGCAAATCAGCGATGAATAAACCTGTTTTGATACTATTCATTTTGATTATCTCCATTCAATGGCAATCATAGCTAATAATGGTTGAAAAGTCATCCTATGATTGATAGAGTTGGCTAAAAATTATAGAATATGAAACAAATGGATACGGAGTGCGCTATGCTCCTGCGGAAGTGATGAGTTATTTTGGCTTTGGGGATGATTCGAGCGATGGCGACTTTAAATCGTTCCACCTCTTAAAGACTTTTTATAACCACTAATCATATGAAAGGCCTTAAAATGGGATCAAAAAAACCGCCTCAGATGAGCCGGTATTTTTTTTGTCGATAGGGGCGTATAGCCATACGCCCCTATAAAATGCATATCGGTGGTTATTTTGCCTTGAGGATGATGCGGGCATCAGCCACTTTGAGGCCCTGGCCGTCTTCGTAGACGAGCACGGGGTTGGCATCTGATTCTTTGATCTCATCATCGAGATCGTGAATCATGCAGGAATAATTATAGATTGTTTCAGCAAGCATGGCGCGGTCTTTGGGTTTCTCACCGCGAGCGCCGGCTAAAATGGCAGCGCCTTTGATCTCGCTGATCATTTCTGCGGCTTCAGATTTGGTGAATGGGGTCACGCGGAAGGTGACGTCTTTCAAGACTTCAACGAAGATACCGCCCAAACCGAACATAACGGTGGGACCAAAAGCTGCATCATTAACAGAGCCCAAGATGACCTCGGTGCCCCAGGGAGCCATTTCTTGAATGGCAATACCGTGGATGTTGGCATCCGCTTTGTAGGCTTTAGCGTTCTTGAGAATGGTCTGATAAGCTTCGCGAATTCCAGCGTCATCCTTGATGTTGACTTTGACACCGCCGGCATCCGATTTGTGCAAGATGTCCGGGGAAACGATTTTCAGGACGAGAGGGAAACCGATTTTGTTACCGAGGGCAACTGCTTCGTCTTCAGATTTGGCAAGTGCAATTTTGGTGACGGGCATGCCATAGGCTTTGAAGACTTCTTTGGCTTCGATTTCGGTGAGAGAATCACGTTTTTCAGCGCGGGCTTGAGCAAAGATAGCCAGTGCGGTTTTCTTGGCACTTTCATCACAATTGTAAGCGCCGTCACTCTTGTTTTCTTGCAGACGGGCATATTCGCGCAGGGCTGCCATCGCATTTACAGCGATATCGGGTCCGCCAAATGCGGGGATGCCGTTCTCAACCAACCATCCCATGGCCTGGTCGGATTTTTCACCACCCACGAATGAAACGGTGATGGGTTTGCCCGTGACGCCGGAATCATCCACTGCCTGTTTGATGCTCTTGGCGATTTCGAAGGGATTGGTCATGGCGGTTTCGCAATAAAGAACAACCAAACCGTCAGTCCAATCATGGGCATAGCTAAATTTTGTGGTCTGATAGTACCAATCGTTGCCAGCCATACCGGTCATATCGACGGGGTTCTTTGCTGAACCGAACTCAGGCATGTGTTTCTTTAATTCTGCCTGAACATCCGCGGGGGCGAAATGCAGGGGGATGCCATATTTTTCAGCGGCATCAGTTGCCAGAACACCCACACCGCCGCCATTGGTGAGAATCAACAGATTTTCACCCTTCATAGGAGGTTGCTGTGAAAGGGTCAGGGTGCGATTGAAAAGATCGTTAAGATCTTGTGCCTGGATGACACCAGCCTGTTTGAAGGCAGAATTGTAGATTTTTGCAGCGCCAGCCAGAGAACCTGTATGAGAAGCTGCTGCTGCGGATCCGTGGGCTGAGACGCCAGATTTTAGAGCCACAATTGGTTTGCTGGATTTTCTCGCGGCATCGATAAATTTGCGGCCGTTTTTCATACCTTCTATGTAGAGAGAAACACAGGTGGTGTTGTCGTCTTCGTCGAACCATTCGATCAGGTCTGCAAAATCGACATCAGCCATGTTGCCAATGGAGATTAATTTGTCAAAACCAATTTTGCGGGTATAGGTGGCCATATCCATGGCGATGAGCAGCGCGCCAGATTGGGTAACCAAAGAGGCCTTGCCAGGAAGCGGCAAACAAGGGGCAAATGAACCATTGAATTTATCTGAGTTTGAGAGGGAACCAACGATGTTCGGTCCAAGGATGCGCATCTTGTATTTTGCTGCGATTTCAAGCATTTCATCTTCGAGATCTTTGCGGCCAGATTCGCTAAAGCCGGAAGTGATAACAATGAGGCCTTTAACCCCTTTTTTGCCACAAGCTTCTGTGACTTCGGACATGACTTTGGCAGGGATAGTGATGATGGCTGAATCAACTTCGCCGGGAACTTCTGAAATACTTGGATAACACTTGAGGCCAAGAATTTCTGTGCAGGTGGGATTAACTGGATAAATTTTTCCAGTGTATCCACCTTTGATCAGGTTATCGATCACGGTGTAGCCGATTTTTCCGGGGGTGGCAGAAGCACCCACAATGGCTACAGTTTTGGGACGAAGCATTTTATCTAAGACGTTCTTATCCACGATATTCACTCCTTGGCATAAAAAATTTGGCAAGCATACAAAATCTATGTTTTAATAAGTCATATGATGTGATGTTTCTACTTAACCATTTTAAGACTTTTTTCGCAAACGAAAGTCCTGAAAACATCAATCATTCATCATTTGTTTACAAAAGGCAAAGAATGGAATTCATAAAAAGTCTCAAGCCTCTGCAAGCACAAGATTATCCAGTTCAATCCATCAGCCGGATTCTGCAAGCGTCAATAGAGGCTGCAGAGCCGTTTAGAGTGGTTGAACAAAACCTTTCAATTATTAAAGACCAACTGCAAGTCGGAAGCAAAACCTTTTTATTATATCCCACCTCACGCATTGTTACGGTAGCAATTGGAAAAGCCAGTATATCCATGGCAGAGGCAGCTCAAGCCATCCTTGGTGGTCGGATTGAAAAAGGGATTGTGGTGTGTAAACATTTGCCTGTTGGATGTCACTCTATTGGCAAGATGGAGGTGCTGCAAGGCAGTCATCCGGTGCCGGATGATAAGAGTATTGAGGCTGCTTTGCGGATTGAGCAACTGGTCAGCAGTTTGACAGCCAATGATGTTGTGCTGCTATTGATTTCTGGCGGCGGCTCAGCTTTGGTGTGCCGGCCGGCAGATGGAATTACTTTGCAGGATATGCAGGCAGTGACCTCCGCTTTGCTCAAGTCTGGTGCTTCGATCAATGAATTGAACGCAGTGCGTAAACACCTGGATATGATCAAGGGCGGCGGCTTGTTGAAAATGGCGCGTCCGGCGCAAGTCGCAGGTCTGGTGATCTCAGATGTGGTTAATAGTCCGCTGGATGTGATCGCCTCGGGACCGGGTGTGCCTGATCCATCCACTTTTGCTGAGGCAACATCCATTTTGGAAAAGTATGTATCGCTGGATGCTGTGCCTGCTTCAGTGCGAGAGAGGTTTGAAAAGGGCTGCTGCGGAGAGGTTGAAGAGACGCTAAAACCGGATGATCCGATGGCGGCAAGAGTTAGCCATACGGTTGCCGCCAGTAACAGGGTATCCGCGGTGGCAGCGATGAAAGTAGCGCAAGAAGAGGGCTTTGACGCTGAAATCATCACTTGTGAATTAGTGGGAGACGCCAGGCTGGCAGGTGAAGCTCTGGCGGATAAATTGTTAAACAGAAGGGGAAATGGCAAGCCATGGCTGGGGATCGCTGGCGGGGAAACGACGGTAAAGGTTAAAGGCAACGGCCTGGGCGGGCGCAACCTGGAAGTTGCGCTTGGAGCGGTTAGAAAACTGAGCGGATTGGCAAATTGCTTGTTGGTGACACAAGCGACTGATGGAGAGGACGGTCCGACGGATGCCGCGGGGGCTTATGTGACCGGAGAGACTCTTGAGAAGGCATTATCGCTTGGAATAGAACCAGAGACTTATTTGGACAATAATGATGCTTATCGGTTCTTTGAGAAGGTTGGGGGGTTGATTATGACGGGTCCGAGTCGGACAAATGTGAATGATTTGAATTATATTTTTAGGTTTTGAACTCTGGAAGTATTAAAACCTAACATAACCCCCAGATTCCGGGAATCAAGTGCAGATGCCCGGAATTCAACTATAGATTTCGGGATTCGCACAATAAGGTAATGGGTTTCCATCAAGTGCTGCGAGGATGTTGTCGATGGTCATGACGGCCATTTGGTGACGGGTGGCGGTGGACGCGCTGGCAATGTGGGGGGTGATGATGACATTTGGCAAACCCAGCAATGCATGATTTTGGGGTATGGGTTCGGGGTCAAAGACATCCAATGCGGCAGAGGCGATGGTGTTACGCTTGAGTGCATCAAAAAGGGCGTCGTGATCGATCATTGCACCACGTCCAGTGTTGATGAGAATGGCAGATGGTTTCATCAATTCCAATTGGGCTTTGCCAATCATGCCGCGCGAGGAATCTGAGAGGTAGGCGTGCAGACTGACGAAATCAGACTCACGCAGCAGTTCCTCCAGGCTGACGTAACGCGCATTGGAAATCGCTGCATTTTCTGGTTTAAAGCGCGGCTCATAGTAAAGCACCTGCATTTCAAAGCCGGCGGCGCGGCGCGCCATGGCTTTGCCAATACGGCCAAAGCCGATCAATCCCAGTGTCTTGCCGTAGACATCCGCTCCGCACAATACTTCGGGCCCCCATGGACGCCAGATATTATCAGAGACTTCGACTGCGCTTTCAACTACGCGGCGGGCGGCAGCCATCATCAAAGCCCAGGCAAAATCAGCAGTAGTTTCGGTGAGAACACCAGGGGTGTGGCCGACCGGGATTTTGTGTGTTGTGGCAGCAGAGACGGTGATATTATCCACACCAACGGCGATCTGGCTGATCACTTTGAGGTGATTGGCAGCGCCAAGACTGATCAATTCGACGTCGATTTTATCGGTCAACATGCAGATCAAAGCATCCGCGTCGGGGATGTGCTGCTTGATCCAGTCGTAAGGAGGCGGGGATTCGTCCTTCCAGACTATGAGCGAACACTTTTCTGAAAGCTTCTGCAGAAGGTCTGGAAAGAATGAACGGGTGACAAGAACGGTGGGTTTATTCATAATTGTTGGCATCCCTGAATGATAAATATTTTTTTCTTTATTATGCGGTTCGTTTCCATACATGGAGCGGGACTACTTGCCGACATTAAAATATAATTTATCAGTAATATTAACTTGTTTTGACTAAGCCAACCTTGACAAGGTTTAAAATAACCTTGTCAAGGTTTATTATGTGTTAAATCATTGCACTTGTCGTATCTGGCTTTAATGGTTGGGATCAAGTACTCCTGGAAAGCGCGCGTCTGGTTGTACTCAGGCTGCCAACCCCAATCATTCGTGGCTGCGCTGTCATCGACAACGGCAGGCCAGCTATCTACGATACCCTGGCGGGCTAAATCTGGTTCAAAAGTGACATCCGCTTGAGGGAAAGCACCTTTAACCTGATCGTAAAAATCCTGGGCGGTTGGGCTGAAGCTGGTGACGTTGTAGACCAATTGGGTCAGTTTTTCACGCGGAGCGGATTCAAGCATCAACAAGGATCTGATGGCATCAGGCATGACCATAAAAGGCAGGGCAGTATCAGGGCGCACAAAACAGGTATAAGGCAGACACTGAGCGGCATGATGCAGCATTTCAGGTCCGTAATCGCTGGTGCCACCGGTGGGGACGGTAACCGAACTAACCAGGCCAGGGAAGCGGATGGCGCGGAAATCCACGGTGGTTTTGGTGTGATCTGCGGCGAGTTGGCGGTAGTTATTAGTGTAATAGCGGCCGAGGTGTTCGCAATAGAGTTTGTTGCAGCCGTACATGGTGATGGGCATGTTCCAATCTGTTTCCTTTACCTTACCCGCTTGTTGCTTGGTTTCAAGGTTGGGTAAGCCGTAAGCAGCAATGGAACTGGGATAAATGAACTTGACCTGGCGGCCTTGCCAGGAGGATTGTTCCACGGCGAGGCGCAACAGGTTGAGCATACCCTCCACATTAACGCGGTGGGCGGTTTCAGGATTATATTCAGCCTTGGTGGAGAGAATGGATGCCAGATGGTAGATGGTGCGGATTTCAAATTCAGAGACCAATCGTCCGAGCAGCATGAGATCAAGAATATCACCCAGGATAAAACGTTCACATAAGGGTTTTAGAAAATCATCCAACGGCTGCACATCCATGGCAACAATGCTGTACTTTTTGGTTGCGCCGAGGTGGGCTATTAACCCGTGTCCCATCTCACCATTTGCGCCTGTGATCAACACAATCTCTTTACGCATTTGTCCTCTTTTCTAAATAGTTTTGGGATACTGATAAAAAAAGGTTCCGGTATAAAAACCAGAACCTTTTTGATTGTTGACCTATGCTGTTTTTGGAGTTCGCCTGAACCAAGTCTTCCATTCTTGATTTTCCCATACAACCAGAAGGGGAGCGGCAATGAAGATGGAGGAATAAGTTCCGCTGAACAGACCGACGAGAAGAATCACAGCGAATTCACGCAAGGTGACACCACCGAACAACGCCAAAGCAAGCAAGAAGAATTCCACAGTCATTAATTGAGTATTGATTGAGCGCTGCAATGTTTGAACAATGGAGTGGTTTGCTAATTTCTCAAACTCGAGTTTGCGGTAGATGGTGTTATTTTCGCGGATACGATCAAAAACAACGATTTTGTCTTGTACTGAGAAACCGATTACTGTTAGCACTGCGGTAAGGTAGAGCGAATCCACTTGCCAGCCGAAAAGTTTGGAGCCGTAGCCAGTAAGCGCCAAAACGATCAACACATCGTGGATCATGGCAACAATAGCGCAAACACCATAGCGGAAGGCGTGAGGCACGCCGCGGAACGCGAAAGTGATGTAAAGAACGATAGCCAATGCTGCGAGACCGACCGCTTGAAGCGCACGTTCAGTAACGCCTTCTCCGATGGAGGGGCCTACAGTATCGGCTTTACGGATAATAAGTTCGCTGCCAGCTAATGCGGTCAATTGCTCAAGAATATCAAGGCGAACCGTATCTGACAATACTGAAGATCGAATAATCAGAACAGTGTCTTCTGTGGTTTGGATTTGGGCATCTTTGACACCAAGTCCGTCATATATATCTTTGACCTGTTCAGTAGAAGGGAGTGCGTTTGAGGGAAACTGAACCTCGAGTAAAGTGCCGCCTTTGAAGTCGATAGACAGGGGCATGCCATTGATACCCAGCATGATCAATCCAGGGATGATGAGCAGAAAAGAAATTGCGAAGAAGATATAACGTTTTCCAAGAATATTAAGCATTGGTTATCCTCCTATGCTCCGAACCATTTTTGATGGCGGGCAGGATTTATTAATTTGATCACAATGCTCAAGAAGTTGCGCGTGACCACAATCGCTGTAAAGAGTGAGACACCCACGCCCAAAGCAAGTGTAAGGGCGAAACCTTTGACGATACTGGCGCCGAAAGCAGAGCCAAACCAGAAGAGGATGATGCTGGTGATAATGGTGGCGATATTAGAATCGCGGATGGATGGCCAGGCACGTTTCCAACCCAGATCAATGGCTTGCTGCAGGGTGCGTCCGTTTCGGAGTTCTTCTTTTAAACGTTCAAAGATGAGAATATTTGCATCAAGCGCACTACCCGTTGAGAGCAAGAAACCTGCGATGCTAGGAAGGGTCAAGGTCACTGGAATGAGTTTGAACAAAGCAAAGGTCAAGCCTGCATAAATGGCAATTGAAAAAACTGCCACTAAACCAGGAAGACGATAATAAATGGTCATAAAAAGAATTACGATACTAAAGCCAATGGCTCCAGCGAGGAGACTTTTGGATAAGGAATCTTCACCGAGGGTAGGGCCGATGATGCGACTTTCAACCACTTCGAGAGCAACAGGCAGACGACCATAGCGCAGGGTAACGGCCAGATTGTTGGCTGTTTCAGAAGTGAAATTACCGCTGATTTGACCACCGCCATCCAATGCGCTTCCAATGGTTGGGCATGAGATTACTCTTTTATCCAGGACGATAGCAAGGTTCTTGTCAATATTTGCGGCAGTATAATCCCTAAACATTTTGGTGCTACCGTCAGTAACCTCAAAGGGGATGATAAATGTGCCAGTCACTTGATCTATTTCAACAGAAACTTTTTCAATTTCTGAGCCTAGCATCACGGTGTGAAAAACATAATCAGCAGGTTCAACCACACCTTCTGAATTTACCACAGGGACGACAGCGGGATCATTGATGACCGGTTCTGTCAGACCATGGTCTGTAGTAATTAGTGTGCCATCTGGAAGATAAGTTGTTCCTGCGTCAACAAATTCGAGCAAACCGGTTTGTTTGACTGTGGCGATGACTTCTTCGGTGTTGGTTAAGCCAGGAAATTCACCGAGGATGTATTTATCGCCAGCAACTTGAAACACGACTTCGCTGACACCCAAACCGTTGGCACGGTTTTCAAGGGTTAATGCGGCATCTTCAAGAGCCTGCTTATCAATATCAGATCCTTCAGGGGGTGCTAGTAACACTTGCATGCCACCGCGAAGATCCAACCCGAGGACCGGGTTTAGCGTACGTTCAAACGTACCAATTTTGATGCCGGCGGCGCCTTCAGCCCTGGGTAAGTCTACCCAGATAATGGCTGCCACCAGGACGAGGATGAAAATGAAATTAATATAACGACGATCCATGTGTTTTGTAACCTCCGGTGCAAACAAAATCCAGCTCACGCTGGCGGGAACTAAAGGATTATACCGCAATTCGGTAGTTTACCAGTTATTAATGAGGCTTAATTCTGTGCAGATAGGAACCTGTCAATATGGTCTTTGGCGGTTAGAAGGACTTCTGGTGCAGAGCGTTGATTGGTGTCAATATGAACGTGGGCTTGCTCGCGGGCGTGCTGCAAGCGATCAAGTTGTACCTGGTATTCGTGGAGCGTCCAGTTTATGTTACGGCGTGTAAGCGTGGTTTCATATGAAGCAGCAAGATATATCAACAAATCAGGATTGGTTAATCGCTGCCACATATTTTGGACGTAAGAATGTTCCTGGGCAATATGACGACATGAGTATCCCATGCGCTGTAATTCATTGATCAGGGTTGTCTTACCTGATGCACAAACCCCCACAATACCAATTAAGGGCGGATCATGTTTGAAAGACATGTTCTCTCTTAAAATGTTGTGCTTATTACGAATCTATCCTGAGGGTCAATGAGGAATCATCAATGGCGGAACGGGCAATTTGAAGGACATTCTTCTGATTTGGTCTGTTTCAGCCGGTATTGAACGCAATACGACCACACTCATGTCGTCATTCGGGCGGTTGTTATCGAGACGGATGGCGTGGGAGAGGATGGTGTCTGCCATTTCTTGTGCAGTTGGGTTTTCTTCTTCTAGCAAGGCTTCAAGTGCGGTGCAAATATCAAAAGTCTCGCCAGTGCGGTCACCGGCAAAGCGGATGCCGTCGGTGTAGAAAACGATGGTCAATCCACTTTCGAGTGGGAATTCAGTAATGGAGGGTCTGACATTTAGCGAGGTGCCAATGGAGGTGCTTGGGCTGGTGATGCATTCGACTTTGTCGCCCCGAGCGATAAACACCGGGCAGGGATTATTGCGTGTGATGACAATGGTGCCGCTTTGCAGATCGGCGGAGAGGATGTTAAGGGTGGAGGTGACTTTGCCGCTGCGTTCGGTGAAGAGGTGGTCTGAGGCAGCGCGCGCGGCTGCTCCATCTCGCACTCCTTCGGCCAGCAGGCTGATGACTTTGCGCACTACCAGGGTGGAGATGTTCTTTGCGCCACGGCCTGAGGTCTGGCCGTCCGCGAGAACGACTGACACGCCGCCGTTAGGCCTTTCTACCATTTCAAGCGTGTCTCCGCTTTCTGAAGTGGCGTATTTGTTGGTCTTGGCTGCGGCTACGTGAATTTCCATAAATTGATTGTACAACAAATGAAATGGGGCGCACAAGTGACTAATATTAGGTAGATTGGATATGTTGGATTGCCTTGACGGTTGCATGAGTCAAGCTTATAATCTATCCGCCTGTCAAAAGAGTGACGGGTACGGAATTCTTGACAGGAGTATTACGATGGTTCCTCTTCCAAAACGGAAACTTTCAAAAGGTCGCCGAGACCGCCGCAGATCACAAGACGCACTGCAGGCAGCCAATCTGGTTCAATGCAGCAATTGTGGTGAGATGCGATTACCTCATACGGTCTGCTCTAATTGCGGACACTATGCTGGTAAGGAAGTCCTCGACCTGGGCAAAGAGTCCAAGAAAAAATAAAGTTTATCGAGAGATAAAACGGACTGAAAAGTCCGTTTTTCTTTTAAAGGTTTTAGAACCATTTACCACGAAATACACGAAAGATACTAAAGAAAATATAAATCAAATAAGAACAACCTTGGCAAAGTTCCCTTGTAACTTCGTTTGCTCCAAAAAGATCTGGGAACGTGTAGGGCGCAGAGATCGCGAAAACACGGAATACACGAAAAAATATTTAAATAAGAGCAAGGTTCGAAATTCTGGTAAAAGAATTCCGAACCTTGCAATAAACCATTTTCTATTCTTCCACGAAGGTTATATCTTCAGCAGGGGGAGCGGAGGCTTGGTAAGCGGCATAGCGAGCCAAGAGACGGCCAGGGATTTGGCCTTTGATGAACTCTCCCTTGCGATTGTGTTCAATCTGTTCAATATGACCCTGTTCATGGAAGAGTGAAATAAGCTGACCTTCACTGTAGGGAATTTGCACAGAGATTTTGACGTAGTTTTCGTATAGTTCACCCTCAACCAGACGCAGTAATTCGGGGAGGCCAGTACCTTTGAGCGCAGATATGGCCACTGCCTGGGGGAAGTATTTCAGGGCTTCCTGGGCGGCTTCGGGATAGGGCAGATTATCCATTTTGTTGAGTGCGACGATCATGGGGATGTGCTCAGCCTTGATGGCTTTGAGGGTCTGATCCACGGCCTTGGCCTGTTCGAGGGCGTTGGGATGGGTGATATCCACCACGTGGATGAGCAAATCCGCTTCGGCAATCTCTTCAAGAGTGGCCTGAAAAGCAGCCACCAACTGGGTGGGCAGTTTCTGAATGAAGCCAACGGTATCAGTGAGCAGTGATTCGTGTCCGCCGGGGAGGATGATCTTTCGGGTGGTAGGGTCAAGGGTGGCGAAAAGCTGATCCGCGACGAGCACGCCAGATTTGGTCAAATAGTTAAGCAGGGTGGATTTACCAGCATTCGTATAGCCAACTAGAGAGATCAGTGGAATGCGAGAGCGTTTGCGTTGGGCACGGTAACGCTGCCGGTGTGCACGCACTTTTTCAAGTTCATCCTTGAGGAATTTTATGCGTTTGCGAATTTCGCGGCGGTCAACTTCAAGCTGGGTTTCACCGGGTCCGCGTAAGCCGACGCCGCCAACTGAACCGGCGCGTCCGCCACCGCCGCCGCCCTGACGGGCAAGGTGGGTCCAGGCGCGGGTGAGACGGGGAAGTCGGTATTCGTATTGGGCAAGCGCCACTTGCAAAATACCTTCACTGGTGTGTGCATGCTGGGCAAAAATATCAAGAATAAGGGCGGTGCGATCCACCACGCGCACGTGGAGTCCGAGTTTCTCTTCCAATTCGCGCAGGTGGCGCGGAGAGAGTTCGTTGTCAAAGAGGACGACATCGGTGAGGGTTTCTTCGACCAATGCAACCACTTCTTCAACCTTGCCTGAGCCGACGTAGGTATTTGGGTTGGGGGAATCCAGCTTTTGACTGGTTTCACCCACAATTTCGAGGCCGGCGGTATCTGCCAGGCGGGCAAGCTCACTCAGTGAATCTTCCATCGAAATTAAAGAAGGTTCCTGTCGAATTTCAACGCCCACCATAAAGGCCCGTTCTCGAGGGCGTGCAGTGGGTTGAGATTTTTTAGTTGACATGATTATTTACCGTTTGTCCATTTCACAATTCGCTGCATGGCTTGTTCGATACGGTCAGTGGCGGTTCCCAGGGAGATGCGCAGATAACCTTCACCATGCGAACCGTAAACCGTGCCTGGTGTGGTGCTGACACCGGTTTCTTCCAACATTCTGGCGCAATAAGCCACCGAGTCTTTTTCACCATCTGGCAGGGCAGCCCAAACATAAATGGCTGCTTTGGGTGTTTCAAGTTTAAAACCAGCTTGTCTGAGACCTTGAACGATTAAGTCGCGGCGTTTTTTGTAGGTTAGATTACGTCCTTCAATCCAGGATTGGTCACCAGTCAGGGCAGCAATACCGGCTGAATATATTGGTGCAAATGTGGATGAATCCATCTGGCTCTTGTAGTTGAAGAGATATTCAATCACATCCGCATTGCCAACGGCCATGCCCAAACGCCAACCGGCCATGTTATAGGTTTTGGAAAGCGAGTTGAATTCGACTGCCACTTCACGGGCACCAGGAATCTGCATCAGACTGGGGGCGATGTAGCCATCGAAACAGACATCTACGTAAGGGGCATCGTGGGCGATGAGGATGCGGTTTTCACGTGCAAAGAGAACCACTTTTTCAAAAAAGTCCATGGTGGCTACTGCACCGGTGGGATTGTTGGGGTAGTTGAGCCAAAGCAGTTTTGCGCGCTTTAATACATCCGCGGGAATGGCGTTCAGATCAGGCAGAAAGCCATTTTTGCTTTCGAGGGGGACGTTGAATATTTCAGCGCCGGCAATGATGCCGCTGGCACTGTAAACAGGATAGCCGGGGTCGGGTACAAGGGCAATATCACCCAGATTGAGAATGACCTGGCTGAGGTTAAAGACACCTTCTTTTGAACCGATCAAGCCGATGATCTCGGTTTTAGGGTCAAGAGAGACTTCGAAGCGGTCCATGTAATAATCCGCGACGGCTCGTTTGAATTCAAGGCTGCCGCCGGTGGCGGTATAACTGTGTGTATCTGAGCGGCGGGCATTATTTACCAACGCGTCAATAATAAAGTTTTCAGGGGGCAGGTCTGGCGCACCCATATCCAGGCGAATAACATCCATACCGGCGGCTTTTAGTGAGGCCAGTTTGTTGCCAAGAGAGGCGAAAAAATAGGGTTCAAAAGAAGAAATCCGGTCAGATGGCGGGATGAAGGTGTTGGTTTTATTCATTAGTCCATAATTCCTTGTTTTTTATTGTCGGTTTTATTATCTCATGATTCCAAGAATTTCCATAATAATTACATCAGAAAAGTATTTGGTGGATGATTAATCTGAGCGCAAGGGTGTAACGGTGGATTGGATTCACCAACCACAAAGAATCAGGAAAATTGATGCGGTATGGTGAATCCAATGCCACCCAACGACTCATGTTTGATAATTATTGATTATTTTTGACCAAAATCATTGTCAAGCCAGGTGAGGAGGGTATGCCCAACGACTGCCAAACTGGCAGGAGAGATGTTTTCTTGGGTATCGGCGAGTGTGTGCCAATAGGGGTAGTCAAAATCAATGATAACGATGGCCGGTATTCCGAGTTCAAGGAAAGGCAGGTGGTCATCCAAAATATTGTATTTCTCTTGATTAATAAACTGGTCAGAATAGCCAAGGTCTGCGGCAGTTTGCCAAATCGAATCGGTGATGGCTTTGTCTGAGGATATTTCGCGGGAAATGTTGAGATCAGCATCACCAATCATATCTACGACGATCACAGCATCAGGTTTTTGAGTCAAAGATTCTGCAAAAGCGCGAGACCCTAAAATCCAATCCCAGCCTTCTATGCGGCCCTGGTCTTCGGCATCGAAGAAAACCAGCCAAATCTGTTTGTCAGTATTTTTTGGCAGCGTTCTGGCCATTTCAAGCAGCACTGCGACGCCTGAGGCGCCATCATTCGCACCGGGGACTGGCATGGTTTGATTGGCAGTGACAGGATCATTATCTGCAAAAAAACGACTATCGTAGTGTGCGCCAAAGATCACCCAGGGTGATCCGCTGCCGCGTTTGGCTATGATATTGCGGATAGGATACCCCATGCGTTCGGTTTCTTGAATTTCTACTTTCCAGCCGGCTTTTTCAAGTTCGGTTTGAATATATAAGACAACTTGATTGTGGGCTTCAGAACCTGGGGTGCGGGGTCCCATTTCCAGTTGGGCGAGAACATCCAGCCAGGCGCGGTCTGCATCAAATTGTTGTGGAGGTATAGGTTTAAGGTTAATTAGCAGGATAGCAATCACAATGCCCAACAGGATAATCAAACCGATTGAAATCAACCTGAGCGTTTTCTTTTGCATGATAACCCTCTTAGTTCAAAATTGTTTCAATAAAATTCTGCAACGAATTCAATGCACGTTTGGCATGAATGTAGCCTTTTTCTTGTTTGTTGCGGCGCATGATCTCAAGCGGCGGCAGCAGCCCCATATTGGCTTTCATGGGTTGAAAGCGTTCAGCATTGGCATTGGCAACGTAATGATGCAGTGAGCCAATCATGGTGTCAGTCGGAAAAGGAACAGGCGACTGACCTTTGATAAAACGGGCGGCGTTAATCCCAGCCAGCAAGCCTGAAGCGATATTGCCGATGTAACCCTCAATGCCGACAATTTGACCGGCAAAGAACAGGTCGGCGCGTGAACGGGTTTGAAGTGTGCTGTCAAGCAAATCAGGAGAATTAATATAAGTGTTGCGGTGCATCTGACCAAAACGAACAAACTCAGCTTGTTCCAATCCGGGAATCAAGCGGAAAACACGCGCCTGTTCAGAATGGAGCAGGTTGGTTTGAAAGCCGACCAGGTTGTAGAGCGTGTCGGCAAGATCATCCTGACGGAGTTGCACGATGGCGAAGGGACGCTGCGCGTCATTGGGATTGCGCAATCCCACCGGGCGCATGGGACCGAAAGTGAGGACGAGTGGATCGCGGGCGGCCATGACTTCAACCGGCAGACAGGCTTCAAAAAAGGCGGGCTGGTTGACCTGCACACCATTAATGACATCGATTTCATATTCTTTTAAAGGGATGCGTTGGGCGGATTTTAGTGCATTGAGAAAAACGAAATACTGTTCCTCTGTAAAAGGGCAGTTGATGTAATCGCCGTGAGGGTCAGTCTCATATTTATAACGTGAAGCCCTGAAGGCGATGGACATATCAATGGTTGATGCGCTGACAATTGGCGCAAGGGCATCGTAGAAGAACAATCGGCGCGCTCCGGTCATTTGCTGGATGGAGGACACCAGACCGTCAGAAGTGAGTGGACCAGAAGCAATAATAACCGGGCCATCGGGAATTTCGGTAACTTCCTGACGGATGATGGTGATGTTTGGATGGGATTCAATTCGCTGAGTGACTTTAAGGGCAAAGCTCTCTCGATCCACAGCGAGGGCGTCACCTGCGGGGATCGCGCACTCTTCAGCACAGGCAACCAATAGCGACTTGAGCAGGCTGCATTCTTCTTTGAGCAAGCCAGAAGGCCGGTTGCGCAAGGAAGAGCCGAGCGAGTTTGAGCATACCAGTTCGGCCAAATCACCGCTGACATGGGCATCTGTGGATTTGACGGGGCGCATTTCGTAAAGCTTGACCTGCACACCCAATTGAGCAGCCTGCCAGGCAGCCTCACTGCCGGCCAACCCTCCACCAATAATGGTTAATTCGTCCAATATGCCTCCGTTTGCGCATTTATTCTACCATTTCACCTCAAAATTGCATGGCATAGAAGTTGCACTAAAAATAATAATACGCTATACTCTTTTCAGAGGATGGATGGCCATGTTACAAAGACAAACGACAGGATTGCGACCCCTAACAACCGCTCATTTAGCTCAAACTATGACTTTATTGAGCTTGACCACCCAGGAGCTTCAGCAGGAGATTGATTCAGAACTGGCTTCAAACCCGGCTCTCGAAATGGTTGAAGAACGCAGATGCCCCACCTGTCACCGTCTGCTGACCGACCCCGGAAAATGCCCCGTATGCAGTCTGCCTGCGAATCTTAATTCTGAAGAACCGGTAGTATTTCTCTCTCCACGTGAAGAATTCATTTCACGTAAAGATTATATTGACAACACCATGGATGATGAGCCGTTCGCTCCCGAAGTGGAAGAACTGCCGGTCTATGTCTTAAAACAAATAGCACCAGACCTTGATCCGAATCAGCGCGCTCTGGCGGCGTATTTGTTAACCCATTTAGATGAAGATGGTCTGCTGACCACCACGCTGATGGAAGTCTCGCGATATACCCACGTGCCGATCTCTGAGGTTGAAAAAGTAAAACGCTTGATTCAATTGGCAGACCCGGTGGGAGTTGGTTCGAGCACCCCGCAAGAAGCGCTTTTGGTGCAACTTGAAGTGCTGAAAGAAACCAATGATGCGGTACCTGCTGCTGCTGAGCGCTGCATCCGCGAAGGCATGGATCAACTCAGCCACCACCAGTATCCAGAATTGGCTCACAAATTCGATGTGCCGGTCAAACAAATCTCCATGGCCGCCCAGTTTATCAGCGAAAACTTGTATCCCTTCCCGGCTCGGGCGCATTGGGGAGATGTTCGTCAACCTGCTCACGAAGAAACCCAGGTTTATCATCAGCCTGATATATTAATCAATTACCTTAATGATGATCCGACAAAGCCGCTCATCGTGGAAATTATTATGCCTACCAGCGGAACCTTGCAAGTTAATCCGATGTTTAAGCAAGCCATTAAAGAAGCCAGCCCAGAAACCAAGCCTGATCTCAAAGGCGATCTGGAGAAAGCTTCATTGTTTGTGAAATGTTTGCAGCAGCGCAATCACACCATGGAAAGACTATTGATGCGTGTGGTGAGTTTGCAGCGTGAATACATTTTGCACGGCGAAAAATTTTTAAAACCAGTCACCAGAGCGCAAATCTCACGCGAGATGGAAGTACACGAGTCCACGATTTCACGTGCGGTAGCCAACAAAGCGGTGCAACTGCCCAATCGGCGTATTGTGCCGCTGTCTGTATTCTTCGACCGCAGCCTCAATATCCGCAGCGTGCTGAAAGAGATTATCGAAGGCGAATCAAAACCTTACAGCGATTCTGATTTGGTCGAACTGTTGTCTGAAAAGGGATTCAATGTTGCGCGGCGCACGGTTGCCAAATATCGAGCGATTGAGGGCATTTTGCCAGCCCATCTTAGAAAAGCCATGGCCAAGGGAAAATGAAATCATTTACATCGCAGATCACATCCAACCTGCTTGGCAAGAGCGGCCCCGGTGCCGAGGAAGTATTTGCCTTGTTGAATTTGCAGGAGGAACCCTGCGCGCTGGTTGACCTCTCTGCCGATAAAATCATATTTTTAAACAGCCGATTAATTAAAGCAACTTCATTCACCACCGCTGACCTGCGTGATAAAAACACAGGTTTTTTGTTTCCTAATTTAGATGTCAAGGCAATCTCTTCAGGCGAATCCAGGGAAATCGACCTGAACCGCCGCGGACAGACACCCATCCATGCCAGGGTGAGGTTTGATTTCATTGGAACCGCGTCTCATTTGGTGGTGATCCGCATTTTGGCACATCAATCCAGTGAATCGAATGTTGAGCCTGAAATTGAAGGGTTAATTGATCAGTTGATTCTTTTAACCAAGGTTTCAGAGGGGTCTGACGTCAACCAGATCCTTCCGCAGTTGATGCGCTTGATTTGCCTGATCTTGAATGTTGAGACTGCCGCCATCTTCCAGGCGGATCCGAGTTACCCAAGTTTGAAGTGCGTTTGCCTGCATGGCCGATCCACGGATTTGCCGGCAGAACTGCCATCTACTGATTTAATCCGCCTTACCGAGCCTGCCATATGGAATGCAGGAGACCGGGCGATCACCGACATTCACAAATATGCACGTATGAATTCGGTCGAATATGTGGCGACTGCCCCGCTAAAATTGGATGATGCCGCTATCGGTATTATGGTGGTTTGCGGCAAAGGCGTGCTGCCGAGAGAACTGCGCATCAGCGTGCTGCAATACCTTTCGATTCACATTTTAAATTTCCTGCAAAAATCGATGCTGATCAAGAACCTACAAGACCGCATCGTCTTTGAGCAGCAAAGAATGGTTGCCCGTAACGCGACCTTTGAGAATATGCAAGAAGCTGTGATTGTGCTGAACAATGAGCTTGAAATTATTGAAATCAACCAGGCGGCTGAATGGATGTTGAATTACGCCGAGCAGGAAGTGTTGGGGCAGCCTTATGACAACGTGCTGATTGGCACCGATAAGCTTCAGCCTGCGCTGGAAGATGCCAAAAAAGGAAACACAACCCATAATTTAGGTAAAGCCAATCTGAATCGGCGCAACGGACAGTCCTTTCCGACCCAGATGAAGGTTATACCTGTGATGCGGGATAAGAAAGTCTATTCGATTGAAGTGCTGCTGGCAGATATCAGTGAAAATGAACAACAAAAAGCGCTGACCCAGCAGTTAGAAAATAGGGCGCTTTTAGGTGATTACACTGCTGCCATCGCGCATGACTTGAGAAACCCGATTAACAGCATTTACACGGGCATCCAGTTATTGGGTATGAAGCTGGCGCCAGATGACCCTAATCAGGATAATATCGGGCGCATTCAGAACGACTGCACTCGCTTAAACAACCTGCTTGAGTCTTTGATGTCCTCGGTGCGCACGGTAGATACGCAGTTGGAACTGATTGACCTGGATGTTTATTTGCACAAAATCGTGGACCGCTGGCGTCCAAAATTTGCAAAGGTTAATGTCACCCCGGTGTTTAATATTGAAGCGAACCTGTCCAAAATTATGGGTGATCCAAAATCTTTGGACCGGGTGTTTACCAACCTGATCACTAATGCACTGGATGCGATGGCTGAAAAAGGCGATACATTGGCTGTAACTGCGGTGATGAATAAAGAAATCGTCAACCATCCGTTTGTGGATGTTAGCATTACAGATAACGGACCTGGTATCCCTGAAGATGTAAAAGAGCATTTGTTTTCGCCATATATGACCACGCGTAAAAAAGGAACCGGGTTGGGATTATTCCTTACAAAACAGATAGTCACTGCACACAAGGGCAGTATTAGTGTAAACTCGTTTCCAGGCGGTACCGTTTTTACTATTAGATTACCAGCGGAAGATGGAGAAGTGAGATGAGTTTTTGCGTCTTGATCGTGGATGATGAAGAAAGTGCCCGTCAAAATATTGGCGAGTTTCTAAAGGGCAAAGGACACGAAATCATTGAAGCCGGAACCCTGACAGAGGCTCGTGAGCGAGTGAAAAGGGGAGAGGGAGATGTCATCCTGTTGGATGTACAGCTTCCAGATGGGTATGGGCCAACCCTGATCATGGAAACTGCAATGCTAGCTGTGAGGCCTCCTATTATTGTGATTACGGGTTTTGGAGACATTGAAACCGCTGTGGATGCGATGAAAAATGGGGCGCTTGATTTTTTGACCAAACCGCTGGATTTTGTTCAACTTGATAAATCACTGGCAAAGGCTTTAGAAATTGTGGCAATGCGGCGTGAAATTGCCCATTACCGCGAGCAGCAAATGAAGAATAGCAACTTTGTCATCGGGCAGACCCCCTTGATGAAAATTGTGGTGGAACAGGCACTCAAAGCTGCAGACGCCCAGGTGTCTGTGATGATCACTGGCGAGAACGGCACTGGCAAAGATGTGCTGGCACAATACATCCATGCCAATGGGCCCAGGGCCGGCAAACCCTTCATCGCCATCAACTGCGCGGCCATCCAGCACACAGTGTTGGAATCAGAACTTTTTGGACATGAAGCCGGCGCATTCAGCAGCGCGGATCGCAAAAAACTTGGACTTATGGAGGTTGCTGATAACGGCATCCTCTTTATGGATGAAATCTCATCCATGCCGCTTGAGATTCAAGCGAAATTATTAAGAGCCATTGAAACACATTCATTTATGAGGGTCGGCGGAACTCAATTAATTAGCGTTGATATTCAAGTGGTGGTGGCGTCAAATCGCGACCTGCAAGCCATGGTCAAAGAAGGCAGTTTCAGACAGGACCTTTATTACCGCTTGAAGAAAATTGATCTTGACTTGCCTCCGCTGCGCGAGCGCAAAGTGGATATCCCCGAAATGGTGGGTTACTTTATCAGGCAAAACAATGGCCGGCAAGGCGCGAACATCACCGGCGTCTCTCCGCAAGCCATGGAAGCGCTGCTCAAGTATGACTGGCCGGGCAACATCCGCGAATTGGCAAACGCGATTGAACGTGCCTTGATCTTCTGCGACGGCGAAACTATCGCACTGGGTGACCTTCCGCGCGACATCTTGAATCCCCGCTAGGAAACGCTTTGGCATAAACCTTGCATCATGCCCTTTAGGTAAATTATATCTGGAGGGCACCATGTTTTCTATGACGGTTAATGACTTTCTGCTTTCGATGGCCACCGCTTTATTAATCTGCGGTATCGTGATGCTTGGCATCGGGGTCTACACCCTGATCGGCAAATTAATGGGTAAAGAATTGCGTACAATCGCGGATCAAACCGCTAAATTGGCGCAAAAAGGGATTACCGAAGAAATATCCGGTCTGGTGGGTAATGCGCGTACTTTGATTGAAGCGCTCAACAGTATGGTGAAGACCACTGCCGGAATCGGTATCTTGCTTCTGATGTTGGGAATCATCTTGTTAGCCGCAGCATACGGACTTGTCTTACAGATTAATTAATTTCTATTTATCCGTATTGATCGCGGAAGGGAGCTACCATGCAGGTGCTTGAATTGCGCAATACCCTGGGGAGTCTTGATGCGACAGATTACGCCGCATGCCTGGTAAGATCGCTCAGGGCAGACGAAAAAATCTGGACATTTTTGACCCAATCCACAGGTGAAATCACCAAGCAAATCTCTGATCTTGCTGCAAGCCAAAAACTAAATCCCGGAACATTGGGATTATTGGCTTTTAATCAGGAGTTGTTAAAATCGAATTATCCTGATTCTCGCATGCAGGTATCACTGCTGGAAGCGTGCATGGTTAATTATGAGTCCTTCCTGCAGCAGCACAATGCTCCCGCGACGCTTGAAGAAGCTGCCAAATTAGCTGTGGTGTTGATTGAAAAAAGAAAAATTGCACCAGCGTGGCGGCATACGCTGCTTGAAGTGGTCAATCGCATGCATATCAGCGATGGCAAAGCCCTCAGAAGCTTGTGGGGAACAGCTCTAATCATCACAATTAACTTGATTAAGGATCAAGACGAATTTCTTTATGACCTTTTAAAACTTCAGACGGCTGAGCAGGGCATAGACAGCCTCGTTTTTGCTGTGATCAGTTTGCCGATTTCTGAAAATGAGAAGGCAGAAAAGTTGGTCAAGGCTTTGCAAGACCAGACCGCTGCGATTATCGAGAAAACACTCAGTTTCTTAATCTCGATCAACGAGAAAGAATTGGCACAATCCGCGGCTCAATTATTGGTCGGAAAATATAAAATTGAAGAAGCGTCAGAAAAAGGTTCCAAAGATATTTTGGAAAACCTCGAAGCATCCTTACAGCAATCCATGCACTATAAGCAAATTGCCAGTGTCGCCCAGATAGCAGGTGAAACTGATCTGGCATCTACTCTGCTTGAAAAATCAAGCGCTATTTTTGATGTAATTTCCACCGGCATCAAGATTCAAAACCTTTCACTGCTTGAACAAACCGCGAATAGACTTGAGTATAACGAGCAGGTTCGCAAATTCCAGCTAGAGCAAGCCAGTCATCCAGTGATGGCACAGGAGTTGGCCAGTGTGGGAGTGGTTGCGCAAGATGAGAATAAAGATGATCTGCAATCTACACCCATCGCAGCGATAAGCCAGGCAAAAAAGATTAATTTCGCGGGCAACCCAGAACTTGCCAAATCGGAATGTGAAAAAGCTTTTATTAGCATAGACAATCGCACTTTTGATGCGGCAGTTGAATTTGTTCCGCAATTTAATCCCAACTGGAACCCGGGTGAGATGGTTAAAACTCTGGTTGATCTAGGTGCAAAAAAAGAAGCTGTAAAAATGGCAGCCAGTTTGCATGCCAAGAATCCGGCCAGCCTGAGCGCTACACAAGCTTCAGCCGATACTTATTATGATGCTGCGGATTATGCAGCAGCACTGCCATTGTTTGAATTTGCGTCGATGGCTGGTGAAAATTCAACCCCTATGTTGAGAAATTTGGCTGATTGTTATGCGCAAACAGGCAACTCAGAAGCCTGCTATAAAGTGCGAAAGCAATTGGTTGAGGTAGAAGCGCCAGTTCTTGCAGATTTGCTGCATTTTGCTGATTCGGCCATTTCTGCCGGCAGGTCTGATGAAGTTTTTCCGATTACCTCCAAAATTATTGAGCAAGACCCCATGAACGCAATTGCCTTGACGATTAACGGCAAGGCTTACGCCATGAGCGGAAACCGCGACCAGGCATTGGAATTTTTCTCAAAAGCCATTGAAATGGGCTCTGATGACGCCGATCCGTGGATTGGATTGTCTGAGCTGCAGGTCAAGGGTGGAGAATTCAGACAAGCGATTGAAACCTTGCGTCAGGGTCTTGCGGCTTTACCCGCGGATCGTGAAATCAAACGCAGTCTGGCTGAACAACTGATGGATAGCGGATCAGCCTCTGAAGCGCTGCCGTTGTTGAATGATCTGGCCGATGAGGATCAAGACGCCCTGATCGGTGTGCTGCAACTTGATGCGTTGAAGATACTCGGATTGCCCGAGTATGACGGAATGGTCGTTTCACTATACTCAAAATTCCCTGAGAATGAAGAAATAGCCCAGGCTTTTGCCGCGCAGTTAATCAAGAACGGCAAGCACACTGAAGCCAAAACAGTCTTGCAAGCCAAGCTGTCACAAGTTCAGTCCAACACGCCCACAGCACTCACTTATGCTGAAGCAGTAGTTGGCATGGATGTTCATTTTTCAGGCGAACCTAAATCCATTTCGGCTCAAGAAATGGAAAAAGTAGAAGCCATTGTTGGCCGGTATTTGGAACAGGATTCTGATCATACGCATGCGCAATTGGTGAAAGCCGAATTGCTGGTCAGCAAGAAGAATTATGCAGAAGCCTTTACCCTGTATTCAAGATTGCTTGAAAAACAAACCACAGTGGATAAATCCTTGTGGGAAAGAATCCAGGCGGGGTTCGCTCAAACTGCTGCATTCATGGGCAAGTTTGAAGTTGCGCTGGCTGCCATCAAGCAAGCCGTGGATTCACAACCCGAATGGGTTGGGCTGCGCAAAATCATGGCTAATATTTATGGCCTGGCTGGTGAAATCTCCGATGCGCTAGTGCAGGCTGAACGTGTGCTGGATGTGGCTCCCCAGATTGTGGAAAGTGCTTTATGGTTTGCTGATTTTGCATCCGGGTTGGGGAAGAGTGACACGGCTGAAGATAAACTGACCACGATTATTGAAATGAAATCTGATGATCTTTTGCTGCGGTTGAAATTGGCTGAAATGAAGATCAAGAATGGCAAGTCAGTCGATGCTCTGGAACTCATGGAAGCGATCAAAACGAGTTTGTCTGTTGAATCTTCAGAGACAGAATTATTGTCTGCAGCCCAATTGTATGACAGTATTCATGATGTTGATGCTGCCCTTAATTGTTTAGAGTTCAGATCTCAGTCCTACGCATCGCTTTCGGCGAGTTTGGATTTAGCCGGATATGATTATATGCAGGGGCATTTTGCAGAATCCGGTCAGGAGTTGGGCAAAATAAATGATCCATCTGATCTGGTGCAATGTTTGAAGGCTGATGTTTTGGTCAAAACAGGCGAGTTGGATAAAGCTATCAGCCTGGTGCAGAACAGCAACCAAACAACACAAGATGATGAACTAGATCTGGTGTTTGTTCCAGATACCTGGAAGAAGTTAATGGCTTCCAATTATGGTAATCGAGCAATAGAAGCAAAGATATTGTTGATGCAAGGAAAAGCAGCAACCTGTCTTGACGTCACTGCCTTGTGGCTGGACGGCGAACCTGACAATGCAGATGCGAGAATTATGGCGATTGAATCCACGCTGGCATTAGGTGAACTTCCCGGTGAAGCCTTATTTATGCCGATAGTGACAAATGAAGTGGATGACGAAGCCAGTGATCATCTGACTGCATTAAAGATAAACACTTTGCTTGAAAATAACCAGGCCATTGAAGCTCAGCAGATCTTTGAAAAAGTTGGGAAAGTAGATTCACTTTCTCTCAAGCTGGCAGACGTTCAACTGACCTTGATGACTGGGCATCTGGCTGATGCAGAAGCAATTTTTGATGAAATTTTGTTAGCCAGGGACGAGATTAAAACAAAAGAGCTTCATATTCAATTTGGACTAAACAGATTGCTGGTAAAAGCTGCAGCAAGTTTACAACGTTGGCATGAAGCACTCACTTTCAGCAATGAAGCCGTGGCTCGTCATAGTTGGCATATGGATTGTGTCATGCAGGCACTATCTACGCTGACAAAAGCCAAAGAGTTTGAGAAGACTGCAAATTCACTTTCAATTGATGCGCACAACCCTGCAGCCTTCTTGAGCAAGGTCAACTTTGAAGAAGAGTTGGACGGTGTGGCTGGTTTGACCGGCGGAAAATTTGAACAAGAAGTCGAACGCTGGCTGCTGCGCGGAAAGATGTGTGCCTCTCCTATCTCCGAAAATATCAGGGCTTTCGCCCTGGTTACGCCAACCCCTGAAGATGCAGCCGCCATGGTGGCAGCTTTACACGCCAACGGACAGGAAACAACGGCTGCACAAGTTGCCAAAAAATTCCCAACCAATTCTCAAGTGCTTTTTGAACTGGCATGCGTCCAGGCTGATGGGGATGAAGCTGCTGCGCTAGAAACCTTGAACACACTCATCGCCAATGACCCGTTAATCCCGGCGGCGGTTGCTTTGCGCGGATTGATATATGAAAATCTCGGCAAACTGGATTTGGCAATCAATGATCTTGAACAAGCCATCAGCGATTGGCCCAACGAAATCCTGTGGCGTATGAAAGCTGCATCCCTTTGGCAAAATTATGGCAACAACAAGAATGCCATTATCCAATTGCAAGCTGCATTTGACCGAAATCCTGAGCATGCAGAGGCAGCGCTTGAATTGGGCAAAGCTTTTGTTACAGAGGGCGAGTCTGAAAAAGCGGTTGAAATTTTATCCCCACTAGCGAAACAGAATCCGAACTTTTTTGAAGCCTGGGAAGCGTTGGCTGAAGCACAATCGAATTGCGACCAATTGGAACAGGCTCTGGAATCTGCCAAAAAAGCAAGCCAGGTCAACCCATTTTCAATCAAACCATATTTGATGAGCGGTAAAATCCATATGCTTAATGGCAACCTGGATAAAGCGCTTGATCATGCAAGAACGGCAGTCACCCAAAATAAAAAAGACGCAAATGCAATATTATTCCTGGCAAAAGTGCTGCATGAAAGAGGAGAAAAGCAACAAGCGTTGGCAGCCCTCGAAATGACCAACCAGTGCGATAATGTCACCGTGCAAACCATGGTTGAACATGTTAACCTGGTTAAAGAAATCAACGGCGGCGCTTATGCAAAAGAATTAATTTCATCGTTCTCAGAAAAATATCCAGAGAATGTAGATTTGATGAAGATGTTGGCTTCAGCGCAGGAAGAAAACGGCGATACGGCAGATGCCGAAAAGACAGTCAAACGTGCTTTGCAGGTTGAACCAGATGAACCTGAACTGCATCTGATATTGGGTAAACTCAGTGTTGAAACCGGGCAGCTTGACCAGGCTATTCATCACCTCAGTCAGGGGATTGCACATAAAGCAGCCAATACTGATGGTTATTTGATGTTGAGTAAAGTATATGAACAGCAGCGTGAATTCACCAAAGCGCTGGATGCATTGAAACAAGCCATGGATGCAGAACCCAATGATACGCGCAGCTACCTGGCAGCAGCGAATCTTTATCGCAACTCAAAGAATTACAATGCGGCTGAGAAAGTTTTGCAAAAAGCCGTCCAAATTGATCCACAAGACGTCACCATCCGCAGGCAGCTCGGCGCATTATTGGCATTGAAGCTGGTACATCACTCACAGGAAGCGAGTTCGCAATCATGATCTCAAATATTTCTCCAACCCCGCAAAAAGTCCAGATGATCGATCGAGAACACCTGCTGCGCTTGCTTAAAAATGGTTTGGATGCAAAATCCTTTCGATTTACCAGACAGGCTGCACTGGTATGGTTATCTGCTTTTCCGGGTGACCTTGAAGTGAACTTGTACTATGCCATAGCGCTAATCAATGAAGGACGAGCCCAGCAAGCTGCTCAGGTGCTTACCCGGATTTTGAATAATGATCCGCTGTATGTGGAAGCACTCAAAATTGGAGTTGAACTTTTCTCGAGGGATAATGCCGCACTTGCAAAGAAATGTAACGGTGTTCTTCAGGGTTTGGGCGAGCAGCCAAATCAATTCGTTGACCTGCCGAGCTGGGGAACCAAACTTATCCAGGTAAAGCAGGCGATGGCGGCCAAGAATTTCAGCGAAGCTCAAAATCTGCTAATGTCTGTGATGGGGGATTCGACTCATCCAGAAATGGCTGATCTGCTGCACCTTGAAATTACCTCTGAAACATCTGATGCGACTTCGGTGTTGAATTTGGCACGCCTTTATCAAAAACGCTGGCCTGAATGTCTGCAAATTAACTTGATTCTGGCGAAAGCATGGATGGAAACCGGGAATGATGACGAGGCAGTAAAAATGATGCATTTATGCGCTGCCAATGATGCATCCGCACAGGTGCCCACCAGAATGTGGGGCAGCAACTTCGCTTATCGTCCAATTTATCCATCAAAGATGGAAGTGGTTTCAAGTTTCAGTGTGCCAGCGGAAGTTGCGGGCAAACTGGGAATGAACATCTTAGGTTCCGGTTCGGGAACCCCCAATGTGACCACGTTTGCTTCGTATCCCAAATCGAATGGACAAGCCAGTTTTGATTCACCTGCATATGATAGTACTGAAGAATATGAACCGGAGTTGACACAACCCTTACGCACAGAAGTAAGCAGTTTTGACGGCTACAAAGTGCTGCCCACTGAAGACGGTGGTTTTCAAGAGCATCCCAACTTCCAGGACAACAAACAAAAACCAGCCGTTAAGAGTTCAACGGTTAAAGAAGTAGAGGAAGAGTTAAAGAAGGTAGCCGAAAGCATCAACCAGCCGGTGATCAGCAATTCAGACAATCGATTTCCGGCTTATGTGGTTTTGAGCATGAATAAAGGACTAGAAACACAGTATGGTGCTCAGAGTACGCAGGTCATCAAAGACGAACTCAAAAAATTGATGAAATCAATCCAGGAAAAAAATGCCTGGAGTTCCATTTTGTTTATGCCAGATGATCTTGAAATCTGCGGCAGATATGGCATTACTCCGATTGACGCCATTGACCCATGGAAGATCAAATTAGCTTTGGCAGATCTGGATAAAGCACTGCAAAAGAAGGGGGAACGAATTGGATGTGTTTTAATCGTGGGTGGTGAAAGCATCGTACCTTTCCACAAACTACCTAATCCCACTGACGATTCGGATGCAGAAGTGAAATCTGACAATCCTTACGGTTCCCTCGATACCAACTATTTTGTCTCTGATTGGCCGGTTGGACGTCTGCCTGGTGAAGCTGGCAGCGAGGTTGGCTTGCTGCTGACCCAAATCAGAAACACGATTCAATATCACCAGGAAGAAGCACAAATGCAAACCTGGGTGAACCGCATTTTGAACATGGTCAGGGCCTGGAATATGCCCTGGATTAAAAATAATGGCAATATCGGTTACACCGCTTCCATTTGGAAACGGTCTTCCTTATCCGCATTTCGTCCGATTGGAGAAGGTAATAGCCTGTTCTTATCTCCAAATGGTAAGGCTGCAGCATTTTCTTCATCCAAACTCGTAACCGCGCCAATCGGGTACTTTAACCTTCATGGTGTTGAAGATGGCGGCGACTGGTATGGACAAAAAGACCCTTCAGATAAATTGGGCGGACCTGATTACCCGACTGCACTCAAACCTTCAGATTTGATAAAAAATTCAAACAGTCCGCGAATTGTTTATTGTGAAGCATGTTATGGCGGACATATTTTTGGCAAGAAAGAAGAACAATCCATTGCGTTGACCATGACCGGCATCGGTGTGTTGGCAATGATTGGTTCTTCAACAATCGCTTACGGTTCGATTAGTACGCCGTTGATTGGCGCTGATCTGGTGGGTTACCTGATCTTTAAGAACCTTTCTGAAGGACTGGCCATAGGAAATGCTTTCATAAAGGCGAAGGTGGATTTTGTACGTGAAATGAACCGTCGTCAGGGTTACCTGGATGGTGAGGACCAAAAAACGCTAATATCTTTCATCTTGTATGGGGATCCGCTTATTGCATATGATCCTTATCAAGGGGCAGCCAAGAACCTGGGCCGAGAGGCAGCGGCGCCTGTGGTTAAAACCATTTGCGACCGCACTACTTATGATGAAAAAAGCGCCACAGTTACCCCAAAAATGGTTTCTACGGCCAAAGAGCTGGTAAAAGACTATCTGCCCGGCATTGAATACGCTGAAATGCGTATTCAAAATCAACAGGCACGCATGGTTACCGGCGGCGGCAAAGGCGTAAGCCAACCGAAACGGGTCGTGGTTTCTTTCAGCAAGCAAGTCAACCAGTCTGAAAAAATTCACAAGCATTTTGCCAAGGTGACCCTTGACCAGCAAGGACAAGTTTTAAAAGTAGCAGTCAGTCGATAGAGAAACAGTAGATTGTAAAACCGCGGAATCGTTCTGCGGTTTTTTTGTTTTAACGAAGTTATCGAATATAATTACGAATTAGTCGAAAAATCTTATACATACCAGGTGAAATTAATGCAAAAACCAAAGACCGGCGCAGAGATCAGACAATCTTTCAATGATTTCTTCATTTCAAAAGCACACACTTTTGTACCATCTTCTTCATTGGTGCCAGGCGGAGACGCCACGATTCTTTTCACCAATGCAGGCATGGTGCAGTTTAAGGATGTGTTTTTAGGCACAGATGATCGCCCTTATACACGTGCTGTTAACTCTCAAAAATGCATGCGCGTAGCCGGAAAACACAATGATCTTGAAGATGTGGGCAAGGATGATTCACACCATACCTTTTTTGAAATGCTGGGCAACTGGTCTTTCGGTGATTATTACAAAAAAGAAGCTATTGCCTGGGCATGGGAACTCTTGACCAAGGAATGGGGCATAGACCCAAAATATCTTTACACATCCGTTTTCAAAGATGATAAAGGCAACTTACCCACAGATGAAGATGCAGCCAATTTCTGGAAAGAACAACCAGGCATGGATCCAAGCCATGTGTTGGAATTTGGGCGCAAAGACAATTTTTGGGAAATGGCTGAAACCGGTCCATGCGGGCCGTGCAGTGAGATTCATATGGATAGGGGCCCCGCCGCATGCAACAAACAAAACTTGCCAGGGCATGTTTGCGGTGTCAATGGTGACTGCAATCGTTATCTCGAAATTTGGAACCTTGTTTTCATTCAATACAATAGGGTGAGCTTGACCCAGTTTGATCCATTGCCAGCTACGCACGTGGATACAGGCATGGGGCTGGATCGTATTGTCTCGATCATGCAAAACAAGAATTCCAACTATCGCACGGATCTGTTGTATCCGTTGGTTGAAAGGATTCGTTCGCTGGCGAATAAGACGGTTGAAGAGATGGATGCAAATTTCACCCCTTATCGGGTGATTGCTGATCATACGCGCGCTGTGACATTCTTGATTGGCGACGGGGTGGTGCCTGGCAACATGGGACGCAACTACATTTGCCGCATGATCATCCGCCGGGCAGCACGATTTGGCACAAAACTTGGATTGACCGAACCTTTTTTGGCAAAAATTGCAGAAGTGGTGATCAGCAGTTATGGTGAAGCCTACCCTGAATTGGAAAAGAATCGCAATACTATTCTCGATAACTTTACGCGAGAAGAAAAACGTTTTGCGCGAACTGTAGAAGAAGGTTACGGCTATTTGGATGAACTTCTCAATGAACTCAAAAAATCCGGCGGCAAAGTATTGGACGGAAAAAGAGCTTTCGAGCTTTATGCCACCCACGGACTGCCTTTTGAATTAACTCGAGACGTTGCCCAGGAACAAGACCTGGATGTGGATGAAGCGGGTTTTAAGGCTGCCATGGAAGAGCACAAGGTTCAGTCCGGTGGTGGTAAAGCCATGGGAAAAATGGGCGGCGAAAATGTAGAACTCTACAGCGCTGCCCTTGAAAAATGCAAACAAGCCAAAGAAATAGGCGTCAACGGGGTTGAATACAACCCCTATGAGTGGCTTAAAGTAGAAGGAAAAATATTAGCATTGTTCAGTGAAGGTGAGGCAATCACTTCTGCGCCGACAGATACAGAAGTTGAAATTTTGGTTCCACAAACCGGGTTTTACATTGACAGCGGCGGCCAGATGGGCGACACGGGCTGGATTCAGGCGGCTGATGGAAGTTGGGAAGTTGAAATCAGCGAAGTCAAGAAACCGGCCACTGGCGTGATCATCCATTATGGAACGGTCACCCGCGGTAAGGTCTCGATTGGCGATAAGGCGGTGGTGATGGTTGACCATCAGCGGCGCATGGATATCATGCGCAACCATACTGCCACGCATTTGCTGCACGCACAACTGCATAAGGTGATTGGCGAACACGCGCGCCAGGCAGGATCATTAGTGGCGCCTGACCGGCTGCGTTTTGACTTAACCCATCATGAAGCCATTCCTGCAGAGAAACTGGACCAAATTGAAGCTGGCGTCAATCAAGCGATTCTTGAAGATCATGACTTATCAATTAAGACTAAATCTTTGGCCGAAGCAAAAGCTGAAGGCGCAATGGCATTGTTTGGCGAAAAATATGGTGAAATCGTGCGTACTGTGACGATTGATGCCGAGCATCCCATTTCTTATGAATTGTGCGGCGGCACACATGTTGAAAATACCGGCGATATCGGCACCTTTCTGATCCTCAGCGAGGGCAGCGCTGCAGCCGGTGTCAGAAGAATTGAAGCAGTGACCGGTCGGGCTGCCTACGAAGTGATCAGAGAACGCAACAAAACACTACGAAAATCGGCCAAAATTTTGACTGCCAGCCTTGAAGAAGTGCCGACAAAAATCATTGCACTGATGGATGCGCATGAAGACCTGCGGCATGAAATGGTTGAAGTGAAACAACAGTTGGTCAAAACAGAATTCACCAAACAATTGTCCGGGACGAAAATGATCAAGGATGTTCCTGTTTTGAGCTGTCTTCTGAAAGACGCGGATATTGATACCCTGCGTATAATGACAGATTCTTTCAGAGAAAAATATCCGTCTGGCGTGGTGGCACTCGGATCAGCGGTGAATGACAAACCGACAATCATTTGCGCGGTAACAGAAGACCTGGTTAAACGCGGTCTGAACGCCGGAGATATTGTCAAAGCTGTGGCAGGCATTATGGGCGGCAGCGGTGGGGGACGCCCCGTGCTGGCACAGGCAGGCGGCAAGGATGCCTCAAAGCTGTCTGAGGCACTGGATCAGGTTGTGCCGTTTGTTGAGTCAAAGTTGTAAAATTAAGTTTTTCAGATAAACTGCGGGAGTTTTTTGAACTACCGCGGTTGTTTGTTCGATCTAGTTTAGGGCAAGAATCCGAACTCTAAAAAAACTGACTTCGGATTCTTTATTGGATTACACAAAGCGTTCGATGTGGATCTGGCCTTCTTGTTGTTTGCTGTGTTCGACAAAACCTTCTGCATTGAGTGCTTCAAGCATGGCGTTAACCATGCCGGAGACACCACACAAGAAGACATGAGTGTTCTCAGGTGTGGGTTTCAGTCCCCATGAATCAGCCACAGCACCAGACTTCCATACCTCTTGCACCCATCCGGTCTTGCCGCCCCAGGAGACGGGTTCTTCGTCGGGTCTATCAATGGTGGAAATGTATTTGAAGTTCTGACACAAGAACTGCATGGTTTGCAGTTCAGAACGGTAGCCGAGGTCCCAGCTATGGTATGCACCGTGCAATACAGCAAATTTGCGGTCGCTTCCGCACTGCAGTTCAGTGGTAAGCATGCTGATATAAGGCGCCAGACCAGTGCCGGTAGCAACCATGACGATGTGCTTTTCTTTGGGCACCTGGTTGAGGGTGAAAATGCCGCTGGTTTTGGGTCCGAGCCAGATGGGATCGCCGACCTTGAGTGCGAATAAACGGGGGGTTAGTGCGCCAGTGGAGAGCATGCTTATGTAAAACTCCATGTATTCTCTTGTTTTAGAGGAAGAAGTAATGGAGTAGGGTCGGCGAATGAGTTTATCAGGGTCACTGGGGTTGAGTTCGGCTTCAGACCAGGGGGCACGCGGTGCAGAACCTGGCAGACCGAGGACGCCAAACTGTCCGGGGGTGAAATCTGGCATTTCCCAGCCATTGGCAGCGACCCGCAACGTCATCACACGCGGAGATAATTCAACTTTAGATGTCACAATGGCGTTTAACGATGAATCAACCATATACTCTCCCTTTAATCATTATTATTATTGGATATATTATATATGAAATGTCAAATAATCCTAATTTAGATTATTTATTTGGAAAAAAGTTTGTGGATTAAAATGAGTATTATTTTTCCCAAGCTGTAACAATATTTCGACCTTTGTTTTTTGAGTCATATAGAGCTTGGTCACAGTGATGCAATAAATCTTCAGGTGTTTTACAGTCATTATTTATTTCTGCTACACCAATACTGGTCGTAATTGACACCGGGCCTGATTGATAAGAAGTTAAAGTCTTTTCGATATTATTTCGTAAACGATTGGAAAAAATCAACGCATTTTCTTGATTTGTTTCAGGAAGGAGAATAATGAATTCATCTCCACCTAATCGAGCAGCGATATCCGATTTGCGAAGTTCGCCAGAAATAATATTTGCTAATTCAATTAGAACTTTATCTCCAACGGCATGGCCATAGTTGTCATTTACAAGTTTAAAATGATCAATATCCATCATAATGGCACTTAATGAAGAATGGTATCTCTTTGAACGCGAAAACTCATTATCCAGTGCTGTTAAAAAGTATCGACGATTGAATAGGCTAGTTAAAGAATCAGTTGACGCAAGTATTTGAAGTTTTACTTCATCTTCCTCCAGTTGTTGGTAAGTACGTGCTTTAGAAATCGCCAATCCAAATAATGGGGCTATTGATAATGCCATATTTAAGTATTTTTCAAAGTATTGAGGGAAGGCGATTTGTGATATTTCGGCGGCACCTAATGTTTTGGACTGGTGGGAGATGCGAATTAAGAAACTATCTTTATTTTCATTCACGGAATAATCATCATTAGTGTTCGTTACCCAATGCTGCAGCTTGGTTACTTTTTCTTCAGAGGCATATTCAGGCATGTTGTTAAGTAATTTGCCATTTTGAAGAGAAACATAAGCAGTGTCTTTGGGTGAAAAGAGCATTTTAAAAGTATTATCGATCTCTCGTATTGCTTCAGACTCATTCATCATCCTGGTTAAATTAGTTACCAAATCAAAAGCAAGAGCATAGTCAGCAACTTGTTGATTTGCAAGTTTGTTCTGATTCATAAGTGTTTCAATTTTTAGTTCAGATTGAAAATTTGATAATTTGTTCAATACAATCAAACGGAAATGGTCAAGTCCAACTGGAATGGTTTGGTTAGGTAGATCAAGAAATTCTGAGAAATTGGTCAGGTTGAGTTCACTTTTAGAATCAACACCAGAATCAAGCAGGATTATTTTATTTGCAAATTCTGAAAAAAATTGCTTTGCTGTCTTTTGGTCAAATCCCCATTCCTTTAGGTTTGACTTCCAAATGGATAACCAGCCTGGTGAAACCAGATAACCACCATTTGAAGCGTAAAACTCTAGCAATTCTTTACTGACAATCATTTGTAGGCAATTGCCAAATTGAACATTTCTATTTAGCGGATTCGATTTTATATTTTTTTGATCAAGTTGGGCTAATACACAAGTATCTGCAATTAAACATCCATTTTCTGTTTCAGAAATCATTTTTGCGACAACGGGTTCCATTTTCTGTCTGATACACACAGGATCATATTTCAGAATATTAACATTCTGAATATTTTCTTGTTGAAAAATCGTTTCTAGTTCCTTTTGATAATGGTAACAAACGAATGCATTAATTGTTTTACTCATAACTGCCTAATTGATAGGATAGTTTCCAAAAGTATGAACTGTTTCAGAAATTGTCATAAGAATTTCATCAGGTACTTGAAAAGGAATTTCTCCATGGTTATCAGACAGAATAAACCCACCACCTGGAGCCGTTAAAGAGATTAATTCTTTCACCTTTGCTTTAGCTTCTAACGAAGTCCATCTGCGCATTTCAATGCCATTTAAATTGCCCAACATGGATAATTTCCCTGCACATTTAAATTTTATCTCTTGTGGGTCTTCTTCAACACTGCATCCAATGATAGCAGTTCCAGTCTCCATTACTTTAGGAATAATTGGCAAGCATCTGCCTGATGCAAAATGTGTGGCCGTTGGACCCTTAATCTGAGCAATCACGCGCTTGGCTATTTGAAATCCTGTTCGCTCATACATTTCAGGTGTCACGATGGTGGTCGAAGAGACAGGATCAAAAAAACAAATGGCTGTTGCTCCAGCAGCTATTTGCGCATTTGCCCATTCAACACAAAAAGATTCATTGACTGCCATTAATTTATTGAACAAAGCGGGATGTTCAATCATCAGATCTAAATACTTTTCGAACCCCAATTGCATCACAGGTAGTGAAAATGGCGACATCACGACCCCAATGATGGGAGCATCATTGCCAATCCTGGATTTTAAATCTTCGATCGCGTTTAAGACTTTTTGTAGTGGTTGATTATTTTTTATTTTGGGAGCTTCGAAACGTTCGATCTGGTCAAATTTAGCGATTATAGGCTCTCCAGCATTGGGAGGACCATCATCGCTGTAAATTATTTCTCCACCCCAGGCTTCAGTTTCTATGCCGGCATAAAAAAACGGATAATAACAATCATGTTTATATTTTTCACGTAAACGCAACTGGCCTTCGACAACATATTCATGTTTAGAAAAATATTCCTTAATTGATATTCCTAATTCCTTTGCGCCATGCATGGTAAGAAGTAAGAAGAATGGTACCCGATCAGGTTCTTTGAAACTGAGGGTGGTTAAAACGCGCTCAAGGGAGGTCATTGTTTTCACCATTATGATAGCTCCTCTATACATTTTTTTACATAAGTTACAGCATCTGTTGCACTAATACCCATCGCATCAGCACCTACCTCGGTCCAAAGATTGGAATCAAAACGAAACGGTGCACCTCCAACCAGAAGCTTTAATGTGATGTTTTCCTGATCCAATCTTTGGCGGAGCTCTTTAATGTGTAAGGCGGAAGGAAGCATTAACACAGAAATCAACAAAATCTTAATTTCGTCGAGCTTTATTTGTTTTACAAGAGTTTCAATATCCATATGGTTATAGTTATGAAGTTCAAAGCCACTTGCGCGTAAGGTTGAATACACAATGCGTTTACCAAGCATATGGTAATCATCCAGAACGACGATAGCCATTGGGGGTTGATCTGTCCGGTCAGGATCTAATGGCGGAAGCAAATCGTCAATTGTTTCTTCGCAAATACGTCCGCTCATATAGACCTGTGAAAGGGAAAGTGAACCGTTTTCCCAAGATTGGCCTATTCGTTCCAATGCAGGAACCACAAGTTCTTCAATTGAAGTGATTATTGAGGAATTTTCACAATTTGACAAAATGACTTTCTTTACTTTAATCCGATCCATGTCAAGTAAAGATTGTGTCAATATTTCTACCATTTCTAAAGTATTGTTTATCAATTGTACCTACCTCTAACTATACTAATAAGAATACTACTAATTTGAGCTGCTTGTCTTACTGCAAAACCGCATTTAATAATATTGCAAACTTAATTGTTGTCTTAAGATATAAAAATCAATTGATTTTTGTATTTTTACAAATAATTATTGTAAAAACAATAAAAATTTTGGTTGGTGTAACATTCTTTCTGTAAAATGCTGAACCTTAACAAAAGCGGTGAGTCAGAAGTATCCTTAAGGTGACTAAACCAAAAAAGGAGAACAAAATGACTCACCAAAATGATTATACCTTTGCAG